>ERZ773178.1105-NODE-1105-length-29907-cov-10.164277_pt1 | contig 29907 bp, 29 predicted proteins | sample MGYA00580533_ERZ773178 | MGnify/ENA primary metagenome ERZ773178 (study PRJEB29015, sample SAMEA2737859) | human gut metagenome | biome: human gut; feature: human-associated habitat; material: faeces | place: China | collected 2012 ...
GTAGCATATGTCCTTGGAGAGGGACACTAAAAACTACTACTTTATTATACGAGGAGAAAAATATGATTTATGCAAAAGTGACTGAATTTGGAACTATTCGATTGGATTATAAAAAAAGTTCTGTTTCAGACAGCATAAAATACGAAAAAATTAAATTTGATTACCCAAGGGATTGGGAAGGGCTTGCAAAAACTGCAGTTTTTAGAAACGGAAACAAAACTCTCAGTGTAGTACTTGACGGAAATAACAGCTTGTGTATATCAGATGATGAATGTTATATTCCGCACGAAATGTTAACAGGAGAAGAATTTACAGTTTCGGTTTTCGGTGAAAACAGCGATACACGGGCAACCACAAAAAAAGCAACTATTATAGTTGAAAAAAGCGGGTACGGCGAAGGCGATACACCTGAAGAACCGACACCTACCGAATATCAGCAACTTATAAATATAGTGAATGAGATTAAGCAACTTGCTAATAATGCAGTGCAAGTTGCAGAATCGGTAAGAACCGAAGCCGACAACGGAGAATTTGACGGCAAAAAAGGAGATACCGGCGACCAAGGTGATAAAGGTGATAAAGGAGACCCATTTATTTACTCTGATTTTACAGAGGAACAGCTTTCGCTCCTTAAAGGTGCAAAGGGAGACAAAGGTGATAAGGGTGATAAAGGCGACACCGGACCGAGAGGTCCGCAGGGGTTGCAAGGTATAAAAGGTGACAAAGGTAGTACCGGCGATACCGGTCCGCAGGGACCCGTAGGCCAAACAGGACCCCAAGGAGTTCAGGGAATTAAGGGTGAAAAAGGAGACAATGGCGATAAAGGCGATAAAGGCGATGCTTTTACTTATGAAGATTTCACTAATGAACAATTGGCTTTACTGAAAGGCGAAAAGGGTGATAAAGGAGATACCGGCGATGTTACCGCTTTGCAAATGAACAGTGTTTGTGCGAATGCCTTGAAAGGCCATATATCAGGAAATGAAATAATAAGAATTACCGACTTGTCACCACATGAACACAATCTGAATATTAACATTTCGAGTCAAAATGATGCAAATGATAACCCTGTTGTTTTAAAAAAACACAATAAAAACTTACTTGAGTTTCCTTATTTTCAGGGAACACATACTGACAACGGAATAAATTTCACGGTTAACGAAGATGGCAGTATTACAGCTGATGGTGAAGTAAATGCAAATTCAGCTTTCGGAGAATTTGTACTTTCGTCTAACTCCTATTGGCCATCAGATGTAAAATTCACTATATCCGGTTGCCCGGAAGATGGGTCCAAAACATCATATTTTATTGTAACGAAAAGCGGATATGCCGACATAGGCTCAGGGGTTAGTGTATATGCAAACGAACTTTCAAGAGTTGCTATTAGAATTCTTAAAGGTACAACAGTTTCAAATTTAGTCTTTAAACCGCAAATTGAATTGGGAGATAAAAAAAGCTCTTATGAATTGTATTCTGAACCGGAGACTTATGATATTCAAACAATGGGAAATGTGTTTGAGATTGAAGGAAACAGTGATGTCACTTTAATGACAAATGTAAGTGATGCAATAATAGAGGCAGAATACAACCGAGATTTGAACAAAGTAATAGAAAAATTAGAACAAAGTTTATTATAATAAAAAGCTCTAATAATTTTAGCAGAACCAATAAATCAAAGAAAAGCACGGAGAGTCGCTTAATTGCGGGTCTTTGTGCTTTTTTGACGGCAATTAAAGCTGCAATCGTTTAATACATTCCCTTTTATATTCTATTGACGGGTGAGTATAGATTGCAAAGATTGTAGTTGCCGAGTCGTGCCCTAAAATTTCAGAAAGGGCTTTTGGCTCAATAAATCGAACATTTCCTGTGGGTAAAAAGTTTTTGTTTTTATTCACGATAGACTTAAGCTTTTCAATTATAAAATTTGATAAAGGCAAAATTTGTTTTGATAATTTTTAAAACTTCTAAAATTTGGCGGATCAAGGGAAATAATTACATAAAAAAGATTCGACGGCTGCCGAGTTTTGCAAGTTTACTTCAATTTTTTTGTATTTTCATAGTGTATAATTGACAATTATAATCTATTGTGATAAAATAATGCATATAATTACTGTTCCTGAAATTGGCGGTTACAAGAAAAAGAAAGGCGACGTTTTAAATGGCTGATAACAGCGGCATTAAGCTCTTTGAGCATAACGAAACTGCATATACATCAGCCATAAAAATGCTAAGTAAAACAGGCAAAGCCGCTATAATTCACCTGACAGGTACAGGCAAATCCTTTATAGCATTTAAACTGTGTGAGGATAACATTAACAAAAAAATATGTCGGCTCTTCCCCCGGCGAATATATCTTTAAAGCGCAATGTGAAAACCTTACGGCAGTGGGCTCTGCCGTGCCGGATAACATTGCCTTTTTCACTTATGCAAAGCTTATGACTGATGCTGAGCTTGAAGAAATAAAACCCGATTACATAATCTTAGATGAATTTCATCGCTGCGGTGCCGAAATGTAGAAAGGCAAGAAAAACTTAAAAATATCGGAGCAAATTTTCAGTAATTCTTAATGAAAAGAAGGATAAAAATGGAATCTTTTAAGAGTAAAGTATGGCTTTCCTCACCTACAATGCACGGTGAGGAATTAAAGTATATGACCGAGGCTTATGAAACTAACTGGATGTCAACGGTAGGGAAAAACATAAACGAGGTTGAAAGAATAACAGCCGAAAAAATAGGCTGTAAATATGCAGTCGCACTTTCCTGCGGAACGGCGGCGCTGCACCTTTGTATGAAGCTTGCGGGAATAAAACCCGGCGACAAGGTTTTCTGCACTGATATGACATTTGACGCTACGGTAAACCCCATAGTGTACGAGGGCGGCGTGCCCGTGTTTATAGATACCGAGTACGACACTTGGAATATGGACCCCGCAGCTTTGGAAAAAGCGTTCCAGATATACCCCGAAGTAAAGGTTGTTGTGGTTGCGAACCTTTACGGCACACCCGGCAAAATGGACGAAATAGCCGGTATATGCAAAAAGCACAACGCCGTAATGATAGAGGACGCAGCTGAGTCATTCGGAGCTACATATAAGGGAAGAGAAACAGGAACCTTCGGTACATATAACGCAATAAGCTTTAACGGAAATAAGATAATAACAGGCTCTTCGGGCGGTATGCTGCTTACAGACTGTAAGGAAGCCGCAGAGAAGGCAAGAAAATGGTCCACCCAGTCAAGGGAAAACGCCCCTTGGTATCAGCACGAGGAATTGGGCTACAACTACCGTATGAGCAATGTTATAGCAGGTGTTGTAAGGGGACAGCTGCCTTACCTTGAGGAGCATATAAGGCTTAAAAAAGCGATCTATCAAAGATATAAAGAGGGCTTAAAGGGCGTGCCCGTCTCTATGAACCCGTATGACGAAAAAAACAGCGAGCCCAATTTCTGGCTTTCCTGCCTGATTATCGATAAGGACGCTATGTGCAAGCAGGTAAGAAGCGATAACGACGCCTGCTACATAACGGAACAGGGTAAATCCTGCCCGACCGAGATACTTGAAACACTGGCGAAATACAACGCCGAGGGCAGACCTATCTGGAAGCCTATGCATATGCAGCCGATATACCGTATGCATGGTTTTGTGACACGTGAGGGAAACGGCAGAGCCAAAACCAACGCTTACATAGCGGGCGGCGGAGTAGATGTGGGTATGGATATATTCGACAGAGGACTTTGCCTGCCGAGCGATATTAAAATGACCGCCGATGAGCAGGAAAAGGTAATTGAGATAATAAGGTCTTGCTTTTAAGGGGAATTGCAATGACAGAAACACAAATTAAACCGACCGAAAAGGTAAATGTATCAAACGGTATATACGCCAAGTACATAAAAAGAGCAATGGACTTTTTTCTTTCGTTTTGCGCCATTGTCGTGCTTTCACCGATACTGTTTATTTTGACGGTTGTCGGGACGATAGCTATGAAAGGCAACCCGTTTTTCACGCAGTTAAGACCGGGCAAAAACGAAAAGATTTTCAAGCTGATAAAATTCAGAACAATGACCTGCGAAAAGGATAAGGACGGAAATCTACTCCCCGATGATAAAAGACTTACAAAATACGGAAAATTTCTGCGTTCAACCTCGCTTGACGAGCTGCCAGAGCTTATAAATATTTTAAAAGGTGATATGGCGGTTATCGGGCCTCGTCCGCAGCTTGTAAGAGATATGGTTTTTATGACCGAAATGCAGAGAATGAGGCATAAGGTTCGTCCGGGACTTTCAGGTCTTGCCCAAATAAGCGGCAGAAACGCGATAAACTGGGAAAACAAGCTTAAATATGATGTTGAGTACATACAGAAAATAACCTTTCTCGGCGATTGGAAAATAATTTTTCTTACAATTTTAAAGGTTTTCAAGCGGGAGGATATAAGCACCGACGGAATGGAAACCGCTGAAGATTTGGGTGACTATTTACTCGAAAACGGTATTGTAGATAAGGAGATCTATGACGAAAAACAGGCGGACGCTTTGGAACTTTTAAGGGTGTGAATATGCAAAAATACAGTGTTTTAATGTCTTTATATAAAAAAGAAAACTCCGAATATTTGTCGACTGCCATAAAAAGTATGCTTAATCAAACTGTTAAGCCGGACGAAATTGTTATTGTTAAGGACGGACCGCTGACTCCTGAGCTTGAAGGTGTGCTTAAGGAATATATTGAAAAGTATCCCGAGCTTTTCAATATTATTGAAAGTAAGGAAAATATAGGACTTGGCAGAGCACTTAATTTGGGACTTGAACATTGCAGAAACGAACTTGTGGCAAGAATGGATACCGACGATATTTCAAAACCGGAACGTTGTGAAAAACAACTTGATAAATTTGATAGTGACAGCGAGTTATCACTTTTAGGTTCTTCTGTCGACGAGTTTTGTTCAACACCCGAAGAAATTATCTCGCGCCGTGTTGTGCCGACAAAGAACAATGAAATTTACGAATTTGCAAAAAGGCGAAGCGCATTTAACCATCCTACAGTTATGTATAAAAAGTCGGCGGTTATGTCTGTCGGCGGTTATAGCGATTTAAGACGAAATCAGGATGTTGACTTGTTCGGCAGAATGTTGTTTTCGGGCTGTAAGGCGGAAAATATCGAAGAATCGCTTTTGTATTTCCGTTCAAACGACGACTTGGCAAAACGCCGCAAGAGCTGGGGAAACACCAAAAGTTATATTTCAACAATTAAAAATCTGTGGCATATTGGATATTCCTCCTTTGCCGATTATTTGGTAGTCGCAATAGCGCAAACGGGAATGTATCTTATGCCCGTTAAATTACAGCACTTTGTATATAAAAAGTTTTTAAGAAAGTGAAGAAATAAATTGCATCACAGAGTATTGATAGTCGGAACTATCCCATATAACAAGAATACATCTTCAAGAGCCTTTGACGCTTACTTTCATAACTGGGAAAAAGAAAATATTCGTCAAATTTTTTCAAATACAAAAACTCCCGTTAAGGGACATTGCGGTTCGTTGTATCAGATAACCGACCAACGGCTTTTAAAGAAACGGTTTCGCAAAAATGAAGAAGCAGGCAAGATTTTCAGTTATGACGAACTGCCGGACGAATGGGAAAATAATGATTTAGAGGTTGAAAGCAGGTTTATTGATAAATTATATAAAATAGGAAGCAAAGATACTCCGCTTAAATATCTATTAAGAAAACAGCTGTGGAATAAAAAATATTGGAACACGGAAAAGCTTAACGGTTGGCTTGATGAATTTAAACCTGAATGTGTTTTTTTAGCTTTTTCAGACGATTTCTTCATTCCTGAAATAGCGCTTTATGTTGCCGAAAAGTATAATATTCCGATTATGTCGTGTATAGGTGACGATTACTATTTTAATAATAAGCTTTCATTTTCACCGTTTTATTTTATTTACAGAAAAAAGTATAAAAATCTGATAAAGAATATTTTTAAACATAGAGGCAGCGCTATTTATATAAGTGACAAAATAAGAGATAAATATAACTCTGAGTTTGGATTGAACGGTGAAACGGTCTATCTTACCTCGGATATAAAAAGACGTGAATTTAAGGAAATCAATGTAAATAATCCTTTAATTACATACTGCGGCAATATTCGTCTCGGAAGAAACAAATCCCTTTCGGATATAGGCAGGGCATTGTATGAAATAAATTCCGAGTATAAATTATCAATTTATTCTGCGGAAAAAAACAGCGAATATATATCTGTTCTTAAAGGAAAGCCCGGGGTGGAATACTGTGGCGCAGTACCGTATAAAGAAGTTATGCGGGTTATGCACGACAGTGATATCGTTGTTATTGCCGAGGGCTTTGAGAAAAAGAATGTTATAATCACAAAGTATTCTCTTTCAACAAAAGCTGCAGATGCAATGGCCACCGGCGGTCAAATTTTGGTTTACGGTGACAGTGATTGCGGAGTTGTGGGATATATGGAGTCAACCGATTGCTCTGTAGTATGCACAAAAAAGAATATTGAAGCTCTAAAGCAAAAAATTCTTGAATTACTTAATAACCGTGAACTTCAAATGAAGCTTTATCAAACATCGGAAAAAATATCTGTCGAACACCATAGCAAACAACGAAATTTAGAACTTTGTGAAAAAATGTTTAATGACTTGATAGAAAAAGGGTGAACAAATGAGCGGCAGTGCGTGCGTTCTTATAAGTACTTGTGATAAGTTTTCTGATTTGTGGGATGAGCATATCACATTATTAAAGAAAAATTGGGTGGGGAACCCGTGGCAGATCTATATGGTTACCGATCGCCCAACTGATAAACACTATGACGGTGTGGAAATAATTACAGCAGATGAAAATCTGAATTTCCCAATGCGGATAAAATATGCATTGAATTTTATTGTGGCTGATTATGTACTTTTAACATTAGACGATTATTTTTTAATTGAAAACGTATATTCGGATAAGCTTAACTATTTGGCCAAGAGGGCTGAAAACGAAAATATTGATTATTTGCTGTTGTATGACAGGAGAAAAGCAAATCCCAAGAAATACGAAGCTGTCGAAAGCTTAACTCCGATCGATTTAAATCAAAAATATGCTGTTAATCTATATCCCGCAATATGGGAAAAAGATTTTCTTAAAAACTCGGTTAACGATGATTTAAGTCCTTGGCTTTACGAGCCCACATTAACCGAATATGCACGCAAAAATAAAGCAAAGTGCTTTTTCAATCATAGCGGTTCGTTTGTAATACTTGATGTGGTACGAAAAGGCAAGGTTTTGCATAAAGCACAAAAATATTTTAAGAAAAACGGCATTGATATAGGCCAAAGACCCTCAATAAGCTATTCTACGGAATTCAAGCTTGCTTTTATGGACGCTGTCAGTTGGTACACACCTAAATTGATTTTCAGAATAATAAAAAAAGCCGCAAAAGCTTGCGGTATGAAATTTTACAGCGAGGAATGATAATTTGGAAAATATTAAAAAAAGAAATGTTACGGTAGATTATATAAAAGGCATAGCAATATTACTTGTGGTGTTAGGGCATACAATGTCCGTTTGTACATTCAATTCGGAAAGCAGTCAATTATATAATGTTATATGGTCACTGCAAATGCCGTTGTTTTTTTTGTCAAGCGGATATCTTACAAGATTCAGTAAACCTATTAAAGATGCAAACGATTTGAAAAAATATTTTAAAAAAAGAACATTAGGTTACCTTTTTCCGTTTGCGGTATGGACATTTGCCATACGTGGGGTAATATTGAAACAATATTCATTTTTAAATATCAAAAATTTAATATTTCACATGGATATCGGTTATTGGTTTTTGTTTTCTCTTTGGACTGTATGCATTGTATATGGTTTTTCATGCTATGTAAGTGAAAAGTTTTCTTCACAAATTGCAAAAAGCCTTTCAAATATTTTTACATATTTAATTGGAATGTCTGTATTGGCAGTAATTTCACTTATTTTAGGTTTGTCGTTTTTATGTATTAAATTAACTCTGTATTATATGCCATTTTTTTATGCAGGTGTTTTATTCGGAAAAAATCAGAATAACATTTCAAGTCTGAAAAATTATTCTAAATTTGTTGAGCTATTTGCAGCATTGAGTGCCATTATGTATTTACTCTTGTTAGTAAGGTTTAACTCCTTTTACATATCAGAAAATCTTATCGGAATTTTTATTAGAGCACTCACTTCGTTAACCGGTTGCTGTTTTGTATGCTTTTCTGTGTCAAAATTAAATTTAAAAGGCTTGCCGAATAGATTGTTGAATTTTATAGGACAACACTCTCTGGAGATATATTTAATACATGATATTTTTCTTTCAATTTTTAAATTGGCTCCGATTCCTGAGTTTACAAGTATAAAAGGACTTATTGTTTGTGTTATTAATTATATTATTACATTAGTTATAACAATTACTATTACGTTTTTGCTTAACGCCAATAGGTTTTTAAAATTTTTACTTTTTGGCAAGAAAAGTGAGGTTTTTAAACTTTGACAATCTATTTATTATTAATTCTAAGCATTATTTTTCTAATGCTTTTAGATAGAAACAAAAGATATTTAATATCCGATGAAAAAAGAAGCAATCGCATTTTACTTTTTTCGTTTATCTTAATTTATTTAATTTGCATATTAAGAGACCCATCTGTAGGCCGTGATATACCTGGATATAAGTATATTTATGAAGAAACCGCAAAAATATCTTGGAAAGATTTTGATTATGTATACTTTGAGCACGGTTATGTATTCCTTATGAAAATCTGCAATAAATTAGGCATTTCATTCCAAGGCTTTTTTGCAGTTGCTTATGCAATTATACTCTATCCGATTTATCTTTTTATTAAAAAGTATTCAACCGACAAGTTGTTTTCGGCTCTTATATATATTTGTTATATATTATTTGAATTTAACTTGACAGGTCTTAGGCAGGCAATAGCTATTTCTATTGTGCTTTTGGCATTTATTGCATTGCTTGAATCACGCAAATTCCCCAAAATTCTATATGTATTGTTGGTACTCATCGCTGCATCGTTCCATAAAAGTGCTTATATTGCATTGGTGTTTTTGCCGGTTGTATGGATAAAATCCATTTCGTTTTATACAATAACCATGGCGTTTGGTACCGTCTTTAGTCTTTTTTCAAGAAGATATCTGTTTTCCTATATAAAAGAACTATTCGGAAAAGAATCATTTTCGGTTAATGCAGGGTTGCATATAGGCGGAAATATCCTATTTATGCTTGCTGTTTGTATTTTGGGATTATATTTTAACAATATACGATACTGCGTTTCAGAAAATGATTTGATTAAAAAAATCGAATCGACTGATTCCGATAGATTTATGCTTAAGTGTTTTATGTTCGGTATTGTTTTAGCTGTATTTTTCGGGGAAGAAACCTCGGCACGAAGTTTTATGTTTTTCAGTCAATCAATGATGATTTTAATACCGAACCTGTCCTTGAAATTTGATAAAAAGAGTGTTTTTGCCGTAAAAATCGTATTTATTGTTTTCTTTATTATTTTCTTTTATTTTAACACTCTTAAAGCAAATAATTTTGATATTGTTCCCTATAGATTTTTTTGGAATACATAAAATAAATTTTTATGTTAAGGAGTTAAAAAATGCGAATATTATGGGTTTCAAATTCACCTATCGGACCGGCAGCCGATATACTAAATGAAAATTATCAAGGATCAAGCGGCGGTTGGATTCAAACTGAATACGATAAAATTGAAAAAACAAATACAGAATTTTTCTTTTTGAGCACACTGTCAAGTGTTAAAAAAGGTGAATTACTTAAAAAATCAAACAATAAGGGTACGCTTTATTGCTTGCCTACACCGCGTTTACAGTATGGAATAATTCCAAAACAAAAGGTTGTTTCACAGCTCGAAAATATCATCTGTGAAATAAATCCCGATATTATACAAATATGGGGAACAGAAACATGGCTTTCATACGCCGTTTCGCTTTGTTCGGAATCGGTTCCCAAGGTGATTTTTATTCAGGGCTTAATAGGAATGCATCAGCGTTACTTGGGCGGATATTTCGGCAATATGCCGGAAGATAACAGCTATAAAAGCAGCGACTCATTGATTGCAAACGTCAAAAGCATTATCCGCACCGTACAGTTTAAAAAACAAGCGAAAATTGAAGAAAAGACTTTGTGTAATTGCAGAAATGCTATTGTAGATAATGATTTTACAAAGGCTTACTGTAATTCTTTATCGCCCGTCATAAATTGTTTTGAACATAAATTAGAAGCAAATAAAGAATTTTTTGCGAAGCGTTGGAAGCTTGAAAATTGTATAAAGCATACTGTTTTTACCGTATACGGCGGGTCTGCTGAAAAGGGAACGCAAAATCTTTTAAAGGCATTAAGCATTGTAAAGAAAAGCATTTCGGATGTGCGGCTTATTATTCCGGGACCGTACAATATTAAGGATGACGGAAAGCTTGCGGATAATAAACAAGACGCTTTTCAAACAGTGCTCAAAAATATGATAAATTCACTTGATTTAAATGAAAATGTGAAATTTGCAGGTAAGCTCAGTCCGAAACAAATGTCAAGCGAAATGGAAAAAGCAAACATTTTTGTAAATCCATCGTGTATGGAGGTTCATGCACTTTCGTTAAGGGAAGCTATGACGGTTGGGGTACCTTGCATCTCTTCAATGTGCGGTTCTGTAAACAGCTATTTAAAAAATGGATATAACGGATATATTTACAGATACGAAGAATACGAGGTGTTGGCTTTTTATTTGAAAAGATTGCTTGAAAACCCAGGTATACAAAAGGAGTTTTCCGAAAACTCTTATAACTCAATGCGAGATAATAGCGATAATTCTTTAACGCTTGAGGAAATTTATAATGAACTAATAACTAACAATAAAATCGGGCGGTAATATGAAAATTATAATTATAAACCATTCTTTTCAAAAACCTGAATTCTATAAGCGATGGCAAATACTTGCGGAAGCACACAAGGATTTGGATGTTACATTACTTGCTCCTATAAATTGGGAATGGGGCAAAATCAAAACTTTAACATACGGACGCATTGATGACATAAAGGGTAAGGCAGTTGAAAAGCCCAATTTCCATATTCATTTAATAAAAACCAAAGATGAAATTATGGGCGAATACAGCTCAGACGATATGGAAAAAGAAATTCTTGATATAAAGCCTGATATAACATATTTTATCGGTGGGTATACTGCTTATCCTCTTATGCAGATAATACGGCTCAGAAAGCATAACAATAAACTGAAAAATATGAAAATTATTGCTTTCACTATGCGTGGGCATACTCCTGCAATTGATTTTAAAAAAGATGAAAAAGGTATAAAAAAATATATAAATACTTTTGGCAAGTATTGTATTTTGGCTCCCCGTTTAAGGCTCTTTAAAAAAGAGTGCGACGCAGTATTTTGCCATTATCCCGCTGCATTGGAGGCGTTTAGAAAAGAGGGATATAAAAAGCCTGTCTATATGCAAACTCAGGTCGGCGTTGATCCGGATATTTTTTATCCGAATGAGAATTCAAGAAAGAAAATTCGTGAAAAATACAATATCGGAGACGCTTTTCTCTTCGGCAGCGCTTCAAGATTCCATTATTCAAAAGGTTTAAGCGAGGTTATAAAAGCATTACCCGAAAACGGCAACTGGAAATATCTTATGATGGGTTGGGGCCGCGATGATGAGGTTGAGAAAATCAAATCCGAAATTCATGAGCGCGGTCTTGATGAAAAGATAATACTCACGGGATATATTGATAACTGGACCGATATGGCGGAGCATTGGAATGCGCTTGACTGCGCCGTTCATACGCCGTTAACCACACTCAGATGGGAGGAGACCTTTTCACTTGCACTTGTTCAGGCTATGATTACAGGGCTGCCCGTTATAGGAAGCTCTTCCGGTTCCGTACCGTATCAAATAGGGCCTGAAGGTATAGTTGTTCCGGAAGGTGATATCGCTTCGCTGAACGCAAAGATGGTTGAATTGATGAGTAATCCTATCTTATGTAAGGAGGTAGGAAATAAAATGCGGAAAAGAGCGCTTGAATGCTTTAATATATACCATCTTGACGAATTATTTTACTTTACAATTAAGGATATTATGAACGGCGTTTATGATGAGAGCAAGGTAGATATGGCTGAGTATAAAACTTTTAATGCGTATTATGAAAGAGAAAAAGCATGAATCAAAAAAGAAGCGGAATTTTAATAAGATATTTAAATATAATTATTGACTTTTTTATAGCTATATTCTTTACTCCTTTCATTCTTCGTATGTTAGGTGAAGCCGAATACGGATTATATCGAATTGTTCAATCCTTTGCCGGACAGCTAAGTGTAATGTCGTTTGGAATAGCTACCTTAGTAGCAAGAAACATAGTTCGTTATGATACTCTTAAGGAAAGGGAAAAGAAAGAAAATTTTCTCGGCACTGCTGCCGTCACATCAGTCCTGTTAGCAATATTGGTTTTTGCAGTCGGTTTTGTACTTTCGTTTGGAATTGAGCCGCTGTTTGACCGCACACTGTCTGCTGGAGAACTTTCATTGGCAAAAAAACTTTATTGGATATTGATTGCAAATATGGCTATAACAATTCTTACGGATATGGCCACCGGCATTTTAGTGGGACATGAAAAGTTTTTTGCCCAAAATATTTTTATCACAATAAAACAACTGTGCAGAATATTGATGATTTTTATTCTGCTTAATTTCGGATTTGGCTCACTTGCAATTGTATGCTCGGATTTTTTGTTATCGTTTTTGCTAATGATAATTGAATATTTTTATGGTTTTCTAAATCTTAAAGAGCGTATAAAATTCTATTGCTTTGACAAAGAAGAATTAAAAATTTCCCTTACGTTTTCTTTTGCAATATTCTTGCAAGCCATTGTTAATCAGGTTAATCAAAATCTTGACAGTGTTATTTTAGGCGCTCTTACTTCAACAGAAACTGTAACTATGTATTCTGTTGCATTAAGCCTTTTTACAATGTTTAACAGTATTACCATGGTTTTCGGAACTGTATTTGTGCCCAAGGCCACCAAAATGATAACTACGGGTGCAACAGGAGAGCAATTAACCGATTTGGTAATAAAGCCCGGCCGTTTTGCATTGATGGTCGGAAACTTAATTATTACGGGATTTATTATTTTTGGCAAGGAGTTTATTGGATATTGGGTTGGAACACAATATGATAAGGCATATTTGGTGGCAATAATCCTAATGATACCCGGCATTCTACCACTGATACAAAATGTAACAAATGCCATTTTAGACGCTATGATGAAACGACTTGGCAGAACAATAATACTATTTTCCATGGCATTAATCAACATTATTGTTTCTATTATACTTGTAACAAAAATCGGATATTTGGGTGCCGCTATAGGTACGGCGTTTTCCTACATTGTCGGTTATATTGTTTTTTTGAATATTCATCTTAAGAAAGTTACCGGAATGAATATTATTAGAATGTATAAAGAGATTTTCTCACGAATTGCAATTACAGCCGTTTTATGCCTTGCAATAGGTTTTTCATTACATTTTTGGAATTCCGATTCAATTATTATAATGGGAATTAAAATATTATTATATACGGGATTTTACAGCATTGCTACATATGCATTTGCAATGAATAATAATGAGAAAGCAATAGTTAAAGAAATAGTTAAAGAAATAGTATATAACATATTACCCAAGAGGCGAAAATCATGAAGAAAATACTTTCTTTTGTTAAAAACAAATTCAGCTTATGTAAATTGAAATTACATAGCAAAATTCAATTGAGAAATGTAAAAAAAGGAAAAAACAACAATGTTTTTGGTAGTATAGATATTATATGTCCAAAAAACCTGTCTGTCGAAAGTGATTGTTCCTTTAACCATGGCGTATATATAAATGCAATAAATCCAATAACATTGGGAAAAGATGTTACACTTTCTGCCGGTTCAAAATTGATTTCTACCGGCATAGATTACAAAAATTGGATAAACGGACAAAAAAATCATTTGAAAAATAGCGGAATCCAAATAGGTAATCATGTTTGGCTCGGTGCAAATTCAATGGTATTATCAGATGTTAAAATTTCCAGTGAATACATTATTATTGCTGCCAATTCAGTTGTGACCTCTGATGTAGAAGATAGTTATGTTGTCCTTGCGGGAACTCCTGCGAAGATTATTAAATATTTGAAATGAAGAAAGGAAAATACATATGTCTTTATTCAAAAACAAAACCTTAATGATAACCGGCGGAACGGGGTCGTTCGGCAATGCTGTACTTAACCGTTTTCTTAATACGGATATAGGAGAAATCCGAATCTTTTCAAGAGACGAGAAAAAGCAGGACGATATGCGCCACGAGTTTCAGGCGAAAATGCCCGAAGCTGCAGACAAAATTAAGTTTTACATAGGCGACGTAAGGGATCTGCAGTCGGTTAAAAATGCTATGCACGGAGTAGACTATATATTCCATGCGGCGGCTTTAAAGCAGGTGCCTTCCTGCGAGTTTTTCCCTATGGAGGCTGTACGCACTAACATTATCGGAACGGATAATGTCATTACCGCTGCTATTGATGAGGGTGTGGAAAGTGTAATTTGTTTATCAACAGATAAAGCCGCCTACCCCATAAACGCTATGGGAATTACTAAAGCAGTTGAAGAAAAGGTTGCCGTTGCAAGGTCAAGGAATTCGGGTAAAACCAAAATTTGCTGTACCCGTTACGGAAATGTTATGTGCTCAAGAGGGTCGGTAATTCCCCTTTGGATTGACCAGATTAAAAACGGTCAGCCAATAACCATAACAGAGCCTACAATGACCCGCTTTATAATGTCGCTTGAGGAAGCTGTTGACCTTGTTCTTTTCGCATTCGAACACGGCGAAAACGGAGATTTGCTTATACAAAAAGCCCCTGCCTGCACGATAGAAACACAGGCAAAGGCAGTTTGCGAGCTGTTCGGCGGAAATACTGACGACATAAAGGTTATAGGTATCCGCCACGGCGAGAAGATGTATGAAACACTGCTCACCAACGAGGAATGTGCAAAGGCCGTGGATATGGGAGATTTCTACCGTGTTCCTGCCGACAACAGAGGGCTTAATTACGATAAGTATTTTAATGAGGGCGACGAAAACCGTAATACAATTACGGAATTTAACTCCCATAACACCAAACTGCTGAATGTGGAAGAAACAAAAGAAAAAATAGCCTCACTTGCATATATCAAAGAAAGACTCTGCGAATTTAATTTATAATTCGGAGCAGATAATAATGAACAAACTTCAAAACGGCATAATAAGCCTTATAAAGGCTGCTATCACAGATAAAAAAGCTGTTTTGTCGGATGACTTTGATTGGGCCTCAGCCTTAGAGCTTGCAAAAAAACATCAGATAATTCCGCTTGTTTATTATGGTATAATGTATTCGGAAATTGAAGCACCTAAGGATATATTTGCAGAAACGGAAAATATATCCTATCAAAGTATGGCCATAAGCCATAATCAGCTTTACGAGCTTGAAAAATTATTCAGAGCGTTTGAGGATAGCGGTATAGAATATATGCCTCTTAAGGGGGCGGTTATGAAGAGCTTTTATCCGAAACCCGAAATGAGAACTATGGGAGACGCGGACATACTTATAAAGACGGAACAATATGAGCAAATCCGTGTGACAATGCAGGACTTGGGCTTTAATGAAATACTTGAAAGCGACCACGAGCTTGTATGGAATAAAAAGAGTATTCACATTGAGCTTCATAAACGGCTTATACCCTCGTACAATAAGGATTACTATGCCTATTACGGCGACGGTTGGGATTTTGCAAAGTCTAAGGGTAAAAGTCGCTTTGAAATGTCCGATGAAGATACATTCGTATATATCTTCACACACTATGCCAAGCACTACCGTGACGGCGGCATAGGAATACGGCATATAACCGACTTATATATTTACCTGTCTGCCAAGCCTGATTTAAACAAAGAATATATCGAATCAGGACTTAAAAAGCTGAAGCTGTTTGATTTCTATAATAATACCGTTCACACAATTAATGTTTGGTTTAACGGCGAACAGCCCAATACAATGAGCGACTTTATCACCGAAAGAATATTTGAAAGCGGCTCATACGGCACATATGTATCTCATATAATGTCAGGTGCAGTCAAAGCCTCAAATTCAGGTAGGAATGTCAGATTTAAAAAAATATTTAAGCTTATATTTTTACCGTATGAATATATGAGTCAAAAATATCCCGTGCTTAAAAAGGCTCCGTTCCTTTTGCCTTTAATGTGGCTTGTAAGAATAGCAGATGTTATCTTTAACAAGCAAGATAAGATAATAAGGCAAAGGAAAGAGCTTGATTATATAACAGAGGATAAAATAGCGAAGTATAAAAAGGAACTGAATTTTGTCGGTTTGGATTTCAACTTTAAGGAGTAGAGAATGAGAATACTTGTAACAGGCGCCAAAGGCTTTGTGGGGAAAAACCTTTGTGCGGCGCTTAAAAACATCCGTGATAATAAAGACAGAACACGGGATATTAAAATAGACGAAATTTTTGAATACGATATAGATACCGAAAAGGAAATGCTTGACGGCTTTTGCGAAAAGGCGGACTTTGTGTTTAACCTTGCCGGTGTAAACCGACCGAAGGAAACTACCGAGTTTATGGAGGGCAATTTCGGCTTCGCCTCTACCCTGCTTGATACTCTTAAAAAGCACAACAACAGATGCCCTGTAATGCTGTCTTCCTCTATTCAGGCAACCCTTATAGGACGGTATGACAGCGATTACGGCAGGAGCAAAAAGATGGGCGAAGACCTGTTCTTTAAATATGCCGAGGAAACGGGAGCTAAGGTGCTTGTATACCGTTTTCCCAACCTTTTCGGCAAATGGTGCAGACCGAACTATAACAGCGCCGTTGCTACCTTCTGCAACAATATGGCAAACGATTTGCCGATTACCGTAAACGACCGTAATACAGAGCTTGAGCTTTTATACATAGACGATTTGGTTGCCGAAATGCTTGACGCCCTTGAAGCAAAGGAGCATCACTGCGAGTTTGACGGCATTAACACCGTAATTACCGAAAATGGAAAATACTGTGCCGTTCCGACTACCCATAAGGTCACCCTCGGTGAAATTGTAGATTTGCTTGAAAGCTTTAAAAATCAACCGAAAAGCTTAATAATGCCCGAAATACCGAATAATTCATTCGCTAAAAAGCTGTATTCAACCTATCTTTCATATTTGCCGAAAGAAAAGGTAAGCTTTCCGCTTAAAATGAATATTGACGACAGAGGGAGCTTTACAGAACTGCTTAAAACAGAAAACTGCGGACAGTTCTCGGTTAACATTTCAAAACCCGGAATTACCAAAGGTCAGCACTGGCACAATTCAAAATGGGAGTTTTTTATTGTGGTATCGGGTCACGGACTGATTGAAGAACGCAAAATCGGCAGTGACGAGGTACTTCGCTTTGAGGTTACGGGTGACAAACAAGAGGCAATACATATGCTCCCCGGTTACACCCACAATATAATAAATCTTTCCGATACGGAAAACTTGGTAACCCTTATGTGGGCAAATGAGCAATTTGACCCGAATCACCCCGACACATTTTTCGAGAAAGTATGAATATGAAAATAACAGAAGAACAAAACACTCTGCTTAACCTTATATCAAATAATCTGTTCGGTACAAATAAGGAAATACCGAATAACATTGATTATAACAGTCTTTTAAGGGAAGGCAAACAGCAGGCAGTAACGGCGATTGCTTTTAAAAATATCAGTCTGCCGGAATATGTTAAGGGTAAAGATGCCGTATTTAAAAATCTTACGGTTAATTCAAAAATCTTTGCAGACCATACATTGCTTAACAACATAATGGAAAATGCGGAAATACCGTATACTGTATTAAAGGGTGCGGCATCTGCATACTATTACCCCGAGCCGATATTCAGAGCAATGGGAGATGTGGACTTTCTTGTTAAAAAGCAGGACATTGAAAGGGCTGCCGAGGTTTTAAAACAAAACGGCTTTAAGCCTTGGGAAGAAGAGCATATCTGCCATATAGTATTCCGTAAGGACAAAATACATCTTGAAATGCATTTTGAACCGGCAGGCGTGCCAAACGGTAAAGCAGGCGAAATAATACGGGACTATATTTCAGATATGATAGAGACCTCAAGCCTTGTTAAAAACGAGCTTTGCACATTTATAAACCCTGATAAATTCCACCACGGACTTATAATGCTTTTACATATGCAGCACCACCTATTGTCCGAAGGTATAGGACTTCGCCATTTATGCGACTGGGCAGTGTTTGTAAATTCATTCAAAGGTAATGAGTTTGAAACGCTGTTTAAAGAAAAACTGCAGGCTGTGGGACTATGGAATTTTGCTCAAAATATAAGCCTTGCGGCAAGCTTATCGATAGGACTGCCAAAACAGGAGTTTATGGGTAACGGTATAGGTATTGCGGAAGCTATTGTTAAAGATATACTTTCCGGCGGAAATTTCGGCAGTAAGGATAAGGACCGTTCGGGTGAAGGTCTGTTTATTTCCAACAGAGGTAAAGACGGAGTAAACCGTTCAAGACCGGTCCAGTTTATTCTCTCGGTAAATCAAATAATATATACTAACTGGAAGATAACCAAAAAGGCAAAAATCCTTTTACCGGCAGGTTGGGTATATTTCGGAATAAGAAGATTTATACGGGAAATAACCGGTAAACGGCAACCGATGGAATTCAAAAAACTATATACAAGCAGTAAAAACAGAAAAGAGCTTTACAAACAGCTCCACCTGTTTGAGACGGAGGTTAAAAATGGATATTAAAACCGATTACAACGATATTAAGTTTAAAAATGACGGCAAGCTGAAGCTTTTAATAATCGTAGGTACAAGACCTGAAATAATAAGGCTTGCGGCGGTTATAAACAAATGCCGTGAGTATTTCGACTGCATTTTGGCTCATACAGGTCAGAACTACGATTATAACCTTAACGGTGTATTCTTTAAGGATTTAAAGCTTAAAGACCCCGAGGTATATATGGACGCCGTGGGAGACGATTTAGGTGCTACCGTAGGAAATATAATAAACTGCTCATATAAGCTGATGAATCAGATTAAGCCCGACGCCCTGTTAATTTTGGGTGACACAAACTCCTGCCTTTCGGCTATTGCCGCAAAGCGTTTGCACATACCGATATTCCATATGGAAGCCGGAAACAGATGTAAGGACGAATGTTTGCCCGAGGAAACCAACAGACGGATAGTAGATATTATTTCGGACGTTAATATGGCATATTCCGAGCATGCGCGCCGTTATCTTGCCGAGTGCGGGCTGCCGAAAGAGCGTACATATGTTACAGGCTCACCTATGGCGGAGGTACTGCATCAAAACTTAGAGGAAATAAAGAAATCGGATATACTTGAAAAGCTTAAATTAGAGCCTAAAAAGTACATTTTGCTTTCCGCCCACAGGGAAGAAAATATTGATACCGAGAAGAACTTTTTATCCCTCTTTACGGCGATAAATAAGCTTGCGGAAAAATACGATATGCCGATACTGTATTCCTGCCACCCACGCTCTAAAAAGAGACTTGAGCAAAGCGGCTTTAAGCTTGATAAGAGGGTTATTCAGCACGAGCCGCTCGGCTTCCATGATTATAACCATCTGCAAATGAATGCGTTTTGTGTTGTGTCCGACAGCGGCACTCTGCCCGAGGAAAGCAGTTTCTTTACAAGTGTAGGCAACCCGTTCCCTGCTGTTTGCATACGAACCTCCACAGAACGCCCTGAGGCGCTCGACAAGGCTTGCTTTATACTTGCCGGCATTGACGAAAAAAGCCTGTTGCAGGCTGTTACAACGGCGATAGATATGAATGAAAACGGTGACATCGGCACTCCCGTTCCCAATTACACCGACGAAAATGTTTCTACTAAGGTTGTAAAGATAATTCAGTCCTACACAGGCGTTGTTAACAAAATGGTGTGGAGAAAGTTTTAATATATGGAGGGTATATATGTTAGAAAAGAATATCTGTCTTAAAAATAAAACCGTGCTTGTTACGGGTGCTGCCGGTTTTATAGGCGCAAATCTTGTTAAGGAATTACTGAAAGACAACGAAGCGGCGCTTATAATCGGTCTTGACAATATGAACGATTATTATGATGTTTCTATTAAAGAATACCGTTTAACTGAAATTGAAAAGCTAGCCGAAACCAAAGGCTGTAATTGGACCTTTATTAAGGGTAATCTTGCAGACAAAACCGTTATAGAAAACCTGTTTAATGAATATAAGCCGCAGATTGTAGTAAATCTTGCCGCACAGGCAGGTGTAAGGTATTCAATAACAAACCCCGATGTTTACATAGAATCTAACATAATAGGCTTTTACAATATTTTAGAGGCCTGCCGTAATTATCCGGTAGATCATCTTGTGTATGCTTCAAGCTCCTCGGTTTACGGTTCAAACAAAAAAGTGCCGTATTCAACCGATGATAAGGTGGATAACCCCGTATCTTTATATGCTGCTACCAAGAAATCAAATGAGCTTTTGGCACATGCCTATTCAAAGCTTTATAATATACCGTCCACAGGTCTTAGGTTTTTCACAGTATACGGACCTGCCGGAAGACCTGATATGGCGTATTTCGGGTTTACAAATAAGCTTATTAATGGTGAAACAATAAAGATATTCAATTACGGCAACTGCAAGCGTGACTTCACATTTGTGGACGATATAGTTGAGGGTGTTAAACGGGTTATGCAGTGCGCACCCGAAAAGAAAAACGGCGAAGACGGACTGCCCGTTCCGCCTTATAGGGTCTACAACATAGGAAACAACCACCCCGAAAACCTGCTTGACTTTGTTTCGATATTGCAGGAGGAGCTTATAAGAGCAGGGGTTTTGCCTCCAAATTACGACTTTGAGGCTCATAAGGAGTTAGTTCCTATGCAGCCCGGTGATGTTCCAGTTACATATGCCGACACATCGGCGCTTGAGCAGGATTTTGGCTTTAAACCCTCAACAGACCTTAGAACGGGTCTTCGTAAATTTGCCGAATGGTATAAGAAATTCTACAAAATTTAAAGGGAGATTTTGAAATGAAAATAGCAGTAGCGGGAACCGGATATGTCGGTCTTTCAATGGCAGTATTATTGGCACAACATAACACCGTTAAGGCAGTTGATATTTTACCGCAGAAGGTTGAAATGCTTAACAACAGAAAATCACCTATCGTTGATAAAGAAATTGAAGGGTATTTAGCAACAAAAGAGCTTGATTTAGAAGCTACTACCGACGGAGACAGCGCCTATAAAGACGCCGAGCTTGTAATTATATCTACGCCGACAAATTATGACGAAAAGAAAAATTATTTTGATACTTCTTCGGTTGAAAGTGTAATCAAGCAGGTCATAGCCGTAAATCCGGACGCAGTTATGGTCGTTAAATCTACTGTTCCCGTTGGCTTTACTGAGTCAGTGAGAGAGGCATACAGCTGCGATAACATTCTTTTCAGCCCTGAATTTTTAAGGGAAGGCAGAGCGCTTTACGATAATCTTTACCCAAGCCGTATAATAGTCGGTGTACCGGTTAAAAACGCAAGACTGCATAAAGCGGCTGAAAAATTTGCCGAATTGCTTAAAGATGGCGCAATAAAGAAAGATATTGAGGTTCGCTTTATGAACCCGACCGAGGCCGAGGCGGTAAAGCTTTTTGCAAATACTTATTTGGCATTAAGGGTATCTTTCTTTAATGAGCTTGATACATATGCCGCAGTCAGAGGCCTTGACAGTAAATCGATAATTGAGGGTGTGGGACTTGACCCGAGGATAGGCAGCCATTACAACAACCCGTCTTTCGGATACGGCGGTTACTGCCTGCCTAAAGATACAAAACAGTTGCTTGCTAATTATAATGATGTTCCTCAGAATATTATTTCCGCAATAGTAGATGCAAACCGCACCCGAAAAGACTTTATTGCCGACCAAATTATCGCAAAGAAACCTAAAACCGTCGGCGTTTACAGGCTTACTATGAAATCCGGCAGTGATAATTTCCGCCAGTCGTCCATTCAGGGTGTAATGAAAAGAATTAAGGCAAAGGGCATTGAAGTGGTGATATACGAACCGACGATGAGCGAAGATACCTTTTTTAACAGCCGTGTTATACGGGACCTTAACGAATTTAAAAATATAAGTGATGTTATTGTTGCAAACCGTTACAATGATGACATTAAGGATGTTCTCGATAAGGTTTATACAAGAGACTTGTATTTTAGGGATTGAAATAAAGTTATATTTGTGTTTTATAAAACAAAAAAGAATTGAAATTACAAATTCGATTGACAAATTATGGCTAAAATTATATAATATTAGCAGACAATAAGATATTGTTTGAAGAGGGAACTTTTCAAAAAAATACAGCTAATGAGTTAAGGGGCATTAGCTGTATTTTTTTTATAATATTCCACAGTAAAAACGGACATAATTGAGAAATTGACTCAGATGGGCTGTTTGATGATAAGCAATTATTGCTTTATTTTAATGTTGGTACTATATTTTTTATTTTTCCTCATAATTAACATTTCCTATTAGGTTTGATACTATTTCATCAAGTTTTGGGGCTGTTTTTTTTGAAATAACGGGTTTTCCGGTTTTATTCTCAATCTCTTTTCGTGCATTACCGGCAACAGTTCCGCCTTGATGTGCTACTTCTTTATTTTCGGTAAAGTTTTTGGGATTTGTAGCTTTTGATATCTCCGTTGTAGTTGCTTCTGCGAGCATATTAAGCACCAACTCAAGGGTTGTCATATTGTCCCTAAGATTTTCTTTTTTAAGGCCTTTATAATTTTTATATCCTCTGGTTGTCATTCCAGACCAAGCTTTTGTTATTTCATCGGTGAGAATGGCATATTCGGCGCCTTTTTGAATTCCTCGTTTACTCCATTCGTCTGTCAACTCGTTACGAACACGAAAAGCCTGTATTCGTTGGTTAATCCATTCTATGTCATATCCTTTTTTTAGATATGTTTCAACTACCCTTGTAATTGCTATTTCGGGGTCAATAGTTTCGTCTATTCTATCTTTACCGACTTGTGCGAGCCAAAGCTTGAACGGTTCGGCTTTTGGGGAGGGAACCGACTGTATTATCCTTAATAATTGAGATGTGTCTGCAACATCTGTTTTATAACTCTTTCCGTCTTTCGGAGATTTCATTTTCAGTTGGTTACAACTTGTAACCAACTCAGAACCTTCATCCGAAAGGCGTTTTTTTAAAACTTTCCAATAGTTTCGGGCGCCGTCATAATCAGGCTGCTCTGTTAAAGCACCAACCACATCGACAACAGAAAAGTACCATTCCTCTTTTTGCTCGTCCCAAGCACTTCTGATTCTTTTATTTTCAAATAGCTGGATTTTGCCATCCATCGAATTTCTCCTTTGAACTTTTAAATACAGATAGATTATATCAAATTTTATGTCAAAGTTCAAGCGGACTGACGCAATCTAAGCTTGAGGTTAAAGCACTGTTTAAACTGTCAATCTTTTAGAAAATTTTATTCCTTAAAAATTTGACAATATTCTAATTAAAAATATAATTTCATTAGCAGTTTCAAAAACTGTAAATAAATTATGAAAGGATTGATTTTTATGAGTGAAAAAGATGGTTTCTATTTCAAAGAAAAAAACATAAAAGGGAGGTGCGAAATGACAATAAAGGTATCCTACATAGATTCTGCCGGCATTTTAAATAAAGCTGTGCTTAAAATTATATCTTGCGGTGAATCTGATGACAGCGGTTGTTTGTGGCTTACGGCTGATAATAATCCCAATTTTGCCTGCTTGTATACTAATTGGCGTTCTTACTCACCTATGAGCGATTTGTATAGCGATGTTTTGAGCTACATAGAGGATAATATTACTGACGACGGGTATGCTGAAATCACTGATGTTGATTATTCCTATGGTGAATTTGAATTTACAAGAAAAATTATGTCAGGCAAATTTGATAGCAGTTACAGAAATTTGATAACCGGCTGTTCTATAGACGAAACCTTTGAGTATTTGGTTGACACAAGTGATAAATACTATACAGATATTTATGTTTTGCAAAAAAGCACCGATAATGTCAGGCTTGTAGCAAGGCTTGCGGAGAACGGGGACTACTATAAGGAATACTGTGCAGACAATATTGATAGTGCCTCAAAATATTTTATTGATAAAATGGAAAAAAAGTATTTGTAATATTGTTCACGATTTTCCTGATGTCGGGGAAATCGTGAATTTGTTTTTTGCGAAAATTCAAGTGCTAATATCCTATATATGTTATTGACGCAAATTTGGAAGTAAATATAATAATATTAGTTAAAGAATTTTATTGATTTATTTTTTATACATAGTGCGGTTGTTTTCATTGTTTAAATGGGGATAGCCGCATTATTTTATATATATAAACTTTAAAGAAAGGCGGTTTTCATTATGAAAATTTCAAAAGTTAAACCGGGCGAAATTTATTGGGCAAAGAACATACCAACCGTAAACCGATACGGCGAGACATGCTACAAAAATCGGCTGGTGATTGTAATTACAAACAGGCTTGGCCTTGAAAAAAGCGGGATTGTGAGTGTAATCCCATTGTCAAGTCATGTGGAAAAAACGGAAAAGACTCACTGCAATGTGCTTGTAGGTGATTTACTTCCGAAAAGAAGTGCAACTATGACAGAGCAAATCAGCGCCATTTCTCAAGAACAGCTTTTAGGCGAGCCTGTTGAACAGTTAAACGCTGATGTATTCGGGCTTGTAAAGGATGCTTTGTCAAGACAGCTTGGCATATCCACATAGTCGCTGTTAAAACAATAAAGACGGTTCAAAATGAGCCGCCTTTATTTTTTTATACCTGAAATGTTAATTGTTAAGTGATATAACAACCTTTTTGCCTGAATAAATTGCATCTTTTATAGAAATGGCATCAGAGCTTATTTTTAAACTATATTATAACGTAACAAAAAAATAAAATTAATTCCGAAAGAAAAATAATCAAAATGAAATACGGTTACCTTCGATGCGAATTATTGCACCGATTGTAACCGCTTTTTATTGTTTAAACCGTTTGATGTTACTTATGCTTCCTTACGCAAATATCTTCAAGCTCCCCTGTCACTTCATTGACCAAACCGGTTGAAAGCTGTTTAGGATTGTCCCCTATGAGTCTTTTATGGATTATCATACCTCTACCGGAACCGGAATTCTTGAAAACTGCAACAGTACAAGAAGTTCGAGTAGTCGGAGTGACATATAACAATACAGAATATTCATCATCTACAATCGCCTCCTTGTAGGTGCCTTCATACGAGAAATCTGTCGGCATATTTTTGCATATCCTCAGCAATTCCTGTCTTGCCGAGTCAACTTCTAAAGTGTTCATAAAAACCTCCTGAAAAATAAATAATCCCGCTGCTTTTAAAAAGTAACGGGTGTAAAATTTGTTTTACAAATATATTATATTTATTAACTTTCGAATGTCAAATAATAAGCTAAAAAGTTTTTCTGAGAAAAAATTTGACAAAATTTTTTTAATAAATATAATTTCTGTGGAAAATAAAAAAGTCGGTATATTCATACTGGAATTAAAGTTGTGTGAAATTTGATGTATCGGCTTTTTGGATTTCCAAAAGTCCCACAATATGTTATACACGTTGTGATTGTAGCTACTTACAGAGGAGGTGAAATAATGGAATTTACAGTACAATTAGACCCGAGAGGTTTTTCAAAAAAACCGACTGAGGAAGAAACGAGAATAATACGAAAAACAATCAAACCTGTGGAATTAAGACTGTTTGAATTACGAGATAAGCTTTGTTACGGACATACAGTTTGTCCGGCAATATTTGAAGAGACCGGAATTTTTGCCGAACAGAAGGTGTTTTTCGTAGATGTGGACGGAGGAAGAACTGTTGAAGAAAATTTAAAAATTGCAGAAGAAAGAAAAATTCTTCCCAATATTATTTACAAAACCTTCAGCGGAAATGCAATCAACCAAAAACACAGACTGGTGTTTGTATTGGACAGACCAATCCGTAACATCCGTGAACGAAACAGGCTTCAAAGACAGTTAAATGATATTTTCGGCGGAGACGAAAGAACCTCTGATGAGAAGCGGCTGTTCTACGGCGGAAATGTATGTTATTTCTATAATCCGTTTGATTGTTTATGTAATTTGAAGGGAGGCAATATTTGTAATGCAGCTATATAATTTAACAAAGGAGATTGAATTTATAAGAAATAAAAATATAACAGAATTTATTAAAACTCAAAGCATAACCGAAAAAAGATATTTCGGAGATAAAAAAGTACAGTTTACAAGGGACTACACAGAGTAGGTATCTGACGGGGGGTCCGCCCGTCAGATTTTCCATGTGATGTTCAAGCTGTCGCTTGTAGCGGCTATGGTGGTAATCATCAAGTCCACCACCCGCCGCTTGTCGTCAAAGGATACATTCTCCCAAGTGTCGAGGTAGCCGGAAATCTGGCTGACCTGTTCCGGGCTGATGGCTTCCACCGTCAGCTCCGCTATCCTCGCCAGAAGTTCCTGCTTGCGCCCGTCCAGTTCCGCTATCTTCACATTCACATAGGAGAGCAGGACATTGTTTGCACCCGTCAGACTGTCCACCAGCTTTTCAATCTCGCTGTCCACATGGAGAAGTTCCACTTGCAGGGCGGCGATTTTCGGGTTTGCCTTTGCCGCTTTTTTTCTGCCCGTCAGCGTTTTGTAGCTTGCCAGCTTCTTCACCATCTGCTGATAAACAACCGCTTCCAGCTCCGAAGTGATGATTTTCCCGCACCCGGCACAGCTTTTATTGTCCAGCCGCTTTGTGCAGCGGAGATATTGCTTTCCCACAGGATTGTTAATGCTCATAAGGGCATACCCGCAGTTTCCGCACTTGATTTTTCCCGCCAGCCATGTATGGGTGGCTTTCCGGGCAGACTGGATTTTCATGTTGTTCATCAGCTTCTTGCGGCAGGTCAGCCAGATGTCGGAGGGGACAATGCCCTCATGGGGAGCCAGCACCAGCATTTGGTCTTTCAAGTCGTTCTTTTTGCTGGGCTTCACATCCCGCCCTTGATACAGATAGCAGCCATTCATGCCGGTAAAATCGGCAGCGTCATTGACAATGATTGTCCCTTGACTTTTGAAAAATTCGTACACATCAAGGTCTGCCTGCACATAGACAGGATTGCGTAACATCTGCGCCAGCGTGGGGCGTATCAGTTCTTTACCGTTGAATAAAATCCCCTGTTCGGCAAAGTACCGGGTAATGTCCCCGTAGGAGGTTGTGGGCTGGGCGTACATCTCAAACATCAGCCGGATATTTGCCGCTTCATCTGGATTTACCACCAGCTTCTTTGTGTTGATACCGTCCATCTTAATCGGCTCTGTATGGAAGCCGTAAGGGGCTTTCCCACCCATCTTGAAGCCTCGCTGGCTGCGGGAATAGTAAGCGTCCGTTACCCGCTTCTGTATGGTTTCCCTCTCAAGTTGGGCGAACACGATACAGATATTCAGCATCGCCCGCCCCATCGGGGTGGAGGTATCAAACTTTTCCGTAGAGGACACAAACTCTACATTGTACTGCTGGAACAGCTCCATCATGTTGGCAAAGTCCAGAATGGAACGGCTGATACGGTCGAGCTTGTAAACCACGACCTTTGCAATCAAGCCCCGCTTGATGTCCCGCACCAGTTCTTGAAACTTCGGACGGTCTGTGTTCTTGCCGCTGTACCCTTTGTCTGTGTATTCCTTGCAGTTACCGCCTTTCAACTCGTATTTGCAAAATTCAATCTGGCTTTCAATGGAAATGCTGTCCTTTTTGTCTACCGATTGTCTTGCATAGATTGCGTCTATTCGATTATTCATATTGTCGCTCCTTTTCTTAAAAAAGAAACGGAGCTGCTGACAGCTTTATTATACCGCCAGCAGCCCCGCAAATCAACGATGGCTTTGGAAAACCTTATGCCCCGGCTTCCTCACTCTGCCGTTTGTCGGCATACTTGCGGAACACCTCATAAAGCTGCTGTTCCAGCTCCCGGCGTTTTGCCGCTTCCTGCTCCGGCGTGAACACCGGGGAGAGATTTTCCAGCGTGATTTCCTTTCCCTGAAAAGTCACGACTTCGGTTTCTTTCTTGTATCTGATATGCTCCATAGTACCTCCGTATTTAATTTTCAAAGTGCAGTGCCGCCATGCTGCGGCGTGAAATGTTTTCTGTCATCAATCACCGTTCCCTTGTGTGCCGCTGCTGCCGTTTCAGTTCTGCCAGCACCTCCGGCGGGATACGGTCTACCAGCCGCTGAATGTCTTTCAGCTCGCTTTCCAGCTTTGCCCGTTCCATCGTATCTTTCATCTTGCCTTTTTCGCTGGCTTTGGCTCTGGCTTCCAACTGTTCATTTTCTGCCAAAAGGTCGTTTATCGTGACCTTGTATTTTTTGAGCTGACCGGAGAAATTCTCCATCTGCGGAAACCACTTTTTCAGCAGGGAGAGGGCTTCCTCTTTCTTCTTTCCGGCGTTGAACGGGGTAATATCGCCCAGCGTGGCTTCAATGGCTCTTGCCTGTTTGGAGAGATTGACCGCCTGCTTGAACAGACGGGTGGGGATATGCTTCCTGCCTGTCTTGCTGGCACTTTCCCCACGCTCCAAGTCAGGATATTTCTCCACCATATAGGCGTGAAAATCGTCCTGCCACTTTGTCAGGTTTGCCCGGTTGCCGATAATCTCCTTTGCACACAAGCGGTTGTCCTCTGTCAGAGGGACAAAGACCAAATGCAGGTGGGGTGTTTTCTCGTCCATGTGTACCACGGCCGACACGATATTTTCCCTGCCTACCCGCCCGATGAGGAAGTCTGCCGCCCTCTGGAAAAACGCTTGTATCTCCTTTGGCGACTTCTTCTTGAAAAACTCTGGGCTGGCGGTAATGAGCGTATCCACAAACCGGGTGCTGTCTTTCCTTGTACGGCAACCGGCCTGTTCGATACGGTTTTGAATAAAATGATAGTACCTGCCCTCCGGCTTGACGATATGGAAGTTGTATTTGCTCCGGCTGGTGTCAATGTCGGGGTTGCTGGCGTATTGCTCTTTCTGCCGTTCGTGATGGGCTTCCAGCGGCCTTGCCGGGTTGCCCTTGTGTTTCTCAAACCGCAAAATTGCGTGCTGTGCCATAAACTCCTTTCCCCATTCTTTTCCTATCCGGGACTTTTCCACAGGAAAATCCCGCAGAAAATATCTCGGATAGGATAGGAATGGAATTGATATAAATAAATCTGTTAATCTCTGTATTTCTATCTTCCGTCCGGTTTTCGTACTTCAAGAGGATTGATTTTCGTACTTGTCAGGTACGCTTTTCAGTCCTCCGGCGTTCCATAACCGGATTTCTTGAAGTCAGTGTTTGAAACCGCTTCATAGGTTTTTGGGTAAATTCGGTTGGGTTTTCCACAGCCCTGCTTCTGGATTTCCACCAGTCCGGCATACTGCAATTCCCGTAGGGTATTGACCGCTTTCTGTCGCCCACAGTGGAGCAGACCAACTACTTCGCAGATGGGATAGTACAGGTAAATGCGTCCGTACTCGTCAGCCCAGCCGTTCTTGCGGGACAACTCCGTCCGGCGCAGGATAAAGGCATAGAGCAGTTTCCCCTCGTTGGACAGCGGCGTGAATGTGGGTGCTTCAAAGAGAAAATTCGGGAGACGGGTAAAGCTGACCGATTTTTCCGGCTGATGGATATAAATGGTGTTTGTCATATCGTGTTTGTGGACGGTTAGAAGCCTGTTTCCGGGGGCAGACGGTAGTTTCTATTGCCTG
>ERZ773178.1111-NODE-1111-length-29770-cov-4.494498_pt1 | contig 29770 bp, 28 predicted proteins | sample MGYA00580533_ERZ773178 | MGnify/ENA primary metagenome ERZ773178 (study PRJEB29015, sample SAMEA2737859) | human gut metagenome | biome: human gut; feature: human-associated habitat; material: faeces | place: China | collected 2012 ...
TCCTGCCCACCTCGGAAGGCGCTGCGACCAAAGTGTTTTTTCAGCAGCGTCCTTTTTCCAAAGTTGATCCCTCATAGCACAGCCGCTACACGGAAAGCGTGACGGCTGCAATCCGTCCTCATTATATCGGATGGGAAGCTATTTGAAAAGGGGAGGCACGAAAAAACGGGAGATTTTGCGAAGCGGCGCGCTGCGGCAAATCTTCGTTTGTTTTGCACAATTGGTAAATGAAAAATTTGAACGAACCGACAAAAATCAGAAAAGTGCCGGAACCGCCTTGCAATTTCGAAAATCCGTGTTACAATGTGACCAACAAATCATCAATGATGGTTTAACAAAAGAGAGGAGCAAAAAGAAATGGATTATCTGAAAATAGCTAACAGCGGCTGGATGTGGTTTGCTGTTGCAATCCCGATGTGCGTGCTGGTCTGGCAGGTTATTGTGCTGCTGCGCCGGTCGATCATTGACGGCAAACGCATGGGCATCAAGCACGAAACATTCAAGAGCGCGGTTGTCGCTTCAGCGGCTGCCTCCGTCGGCCCGTCCGTCTCCATCCTTGCCGGCATGGTTTCGCTGATGGTCATGATGGGCGCACCTATCGCATGGCTACGCCTTTCCTACATCGGAGCCGTTATGTTTGAAATGACGTCTGCGGACGTTGGCGCGCAGGCTGTCGGCGTTGCATTTGAGCAGAGCCAAATGACGGCGGAAGCCTTTGCAAACGGCGTCTGGGCGATGGTGCTCGGCAGTATCGGCTGGATCATCGTTTCCGGTCTTTTCACGCATAAGATTGACGGTCTGCGCACAAAGCTTGCAGGCGGCAACCAGAAGGCGCTGCCCATCATCACGGCAGCTGCAACGCTCGGCTGCTATTGCAGCTTGACCTTCAACAAGATGTACCCCATCACAGTGGAAAACAAGAACATTGCGGCGACGATCGGCGGCGCGCTGACGATTCTCATTCTCACCATGCTTAATAAAAAGCGCAAAGCCAAATGGGTCAACAACTGGAGCGCAACGATTGCGATGGTTGTCGGTGTGGCGTTTGCCTGCATTTTCTAAGAGGAGGAGGGAATATCCATGAACGAGAATGTCTCTATGACAAAAGAAGAAATTTACAGCAAAGATTATATTCCGTACAGCATCAAATACGGCCGCATGACGAGCCTGATCGGCGTTGTGGCGAGCTTCGTCCCGCTGATTGTGCTGGCGCTTGTCTTCGGTGTTATGCCGACGGCAAAGGCAATTGCCGCAGCTGCAGCCATCCGTATCAGCGCCTGCTTGGTCTACTACTTTATTGAGCCGATTTCCTTCCAGCCCGTGCTCGGTATTCCCGGCACTTACATGGCGTTCCTGTCCGGTAATATTTCGAACCTGCGCGTTCCCTGCTCGTCCGTTGCCCAGCAGGCAGCCGGCGTTCAGGAAGGCACTCCGGAAGGCGCTGTTATCTCCACGGTCGGCGTTGCGGTCTCCGTTGTTGTCAACACCACGATTCTGACCATCGGCGTTCTGCTTGGCCAGCAGATCATTTCCATGATTCCGGCGTCGCTCGTCAGTGCGCTTGTCTATCTGGTTCCTGCACTTTACGGCGCAATGCTGATGCAGATGGTTCTTTACGCACCGAAGATTGCAATCATCTCCGTGCCGCTGAGCATCATCGCATTGGCAGTCAGCAAGATGACTGGTTGGTTCGACAGCTCGGTTGCAATTCTTATCAGCGTTTTCGGTTCGATTTTCATCGGCCGCGCACTTATGAATACGGGGTGGTTAGATGACCAGAAATGATGAAATGGCCTGCTTTGTTTCCGTCGATTCCCGCGAGGAAAAGCTGACGGCGCTCTCAAAGGAAATCTGGGAGTATGCAGAGCCCGGCCTCAAGGAAAAGAAATCTTCCGCTGCGATTGCAAAGTTCCTTGAAGAAGAGGGGTTCCGCGTTCAGCTCGGTGTTGGCACCGTGCCGACGGCCATATGCGCAGAATATGGCGAGGGACATCCGGTGATTGCGTATCTCGGCGAGTATGACTCGCTGCCACGCCTGAACCAGACCGTCAGCTGCCATAAAGAGCTCAAGTATCCTGATGAGCCAGAGCGTTCGGGTCACGGCTGCGGGCACAACAACCTCGGCGTCGGCGCGGTCGGCGCAGCAATCATGCTCAAAGATGCGATTGTTGCCGGTAAGGTCAAGGGTACGGTTCGCTTCTATGGCTGCCCGGCAGAAGAACTGCTGGTTGGCAAGGTTTTCATGGTTCGGGACGGCGCATTCAATGGCGTTGACTGCGCGCTGACCTGGCATTCGCACGCTTACTGCGGTGCATGGGGCGCATGCTACACCTGCATGAATTCCGTAAAGTTCCACTTCCATGGCAAAGCAGCCCATGCGGCCGGCCATCCGTTTGACGGCAGAAGCGCGCTGGATGCAGTGGAGCTGATGAACGTTTCTGCAAACTACATGCGTGAGCATGTCAAGCCTGACGTCCGTCTGCACTATGCAACCATCTGCTCGTGCGCGCCGAACGTCGTGCCGGACGAGTGCTCAGTGTGGTATTATATCCGCGCGCCGAAGCGCAAGGATGTCGATGAAGTCTACAGCTGGCTGGTAGACTGCGCAAAGGGAGCTGCGCTCATGACGCAGACAAAGTTTGACATCGAGTTCCTCACCGGATGCAGTGAGGTCATGCCGAACGACGTGCTTGAGAAAGTCATGCTTCAGGCGTACAAGGATACCGGTGCGCCGAAGTTTACGCCCGAGGATTACGAATTTGCCAAGAAAATGGCGGAGACGTACCCGGAGGTTCTGGCAAGAGATCGCCGTATCATGAAAGAAGAGTACGGCGTTAACGGCGACGACAAGTTCCTCTGTGACGTCGTCTTCGACAAGGTCATTGAAGACCGTCTGGTTGCGCCCGGTTCGACGGATGTCGGTGATGTCAGCCATGTGGTGCCAACCTATCAGATTTATGTTGCGGGTCAGGGCATTGGCTGCCCGGGACATTCGTGGCAGATGACCGCCTACAGCGGCTCGCACGTCGGCTTTGCCAGCATGCTCTGCGCAGCGAAGGTGCTGGGTCTTTCCGGACTTCGGCTTCTGGAGAATCCGGAGCTGGTCAAAGAGGCTTGGGACAACTTCCACAAGAATCAGACGGAACCCTACGTCAGCCCGCTGCCCGAAGGGCTTGTGCCGGATGTAGAGCAGGTCAAGGAAAACTAAACCATGGCTGTGCCCCGCTTACAGCGTGTCTGCGGGGCACAGCTTTCGTACAAAGGACAGGTGTTACCATGAGCAATATATTGTGGCTTTCGGAGCAGGACGTGCTCGCAACCGGCATCTGTGAAATTGCCGAGAGCGTGGAACTGGTGGAAAAAGTTCTGCGGCTTTTTGAGCAAAAGCAGGCGCTGATTGTAGAGGAATCTGCGATGCGGCTGAACGGCGATGGACTCGACCAGGCGTGTTATTGCCTGCCGGCATATGTTGGAGGGGAGTTTCACGTCTGTGGTGTCAAATGGACGTCCCACGGACACGCGCTGAAAGACGAAGATGAGGGAAAATCCCGCATTCAGGCAGCGATCGTGATCAACGACGCTTCGGGCGGAAAGCCGATCTGTATGATGAACGGCACTGCCATCGGCGCGGCCAGAACGGGAGCGGTAACTGCGGCGGCGCTGCGCCGTCTTGCACCGGAGTATGCAAAGAAAGCGGCGCTTCTCGGTGCGGGCGGACAGGCTGAGCACCAGCTTCAGGCGCTTTTGTATGCATGCCCGGAGCTCAGTGAGATCGCTGTCTGGTCGCGCGGCGGAGAAAAAAATCAGAGACTTGTCGCGCGTTATCAGCCGAAGACCGAAACGCTCCTTACGGCAGCGAAAACGCTGGACGTGGCGGCCGAAGGAGCAGATATTATCATCGCGGCGACCTCCGCGCCGGAGCCGTATCTGGAGCCGCAGCATCTGGAAGCAGCGTCTGTATACTGCCATATCGGTTTCCATGAGATTACGCACGCGGCAATTGAGCGCTTTTCGGATATTGTAGTCGACACCTGGCAGGAGGCAAAAGATGTGAGCGGGCAATCGCTCTTCCGCTATTACCGCGAAGGGCTCGTCGGTCTGGAGCGAATCTCGTCGACGCTTGGTGCGCTGTTGCTCGGAACCAAAACGATTCCGCGCGCAAGCCGAGACCATAAGGTGATGTTCGATGCTTTCGGACTGCCCATTTTTGATATCAGCTTTGCAAAAATTGCCTGCGAGCGGGCAAAGAAACTTCAGCTCGGAACAAATGTCGCGTGGTAAACGCACGCAGGGGGAAAAGGAAACACAAGACATGACGATCAATTTTGACAAAGTAATCGAAAGACAGAACACAAATTGTTCCAAATATGACGGTATGGCAGCGTCATTCGGCAGAAATGATCTGCTGCCGCTATGGATTGCCGACATGGATTTTCCTGTGCCGGAGGCGGTGACAGAGGCGATCAAGCGCCGCGCGGAGCACCCGATCTACGGATACAATATTTTCCCGCAGGGCTATTATGAAGCATTCTGCGCATGGGAAAAAAAGCGGCACAACTGGGACGTCGACCCTGCTTGGGTCTGGCATACGCCGGGCGTTTTGACGGCGCTTTCCACAGCAATTCTGACCTTCACCAAAGAGGGCGACGGCGTTCTCATTCAGCCACCGGTATACTTCCCGTTCCGCAGCACCATTGAAGCGCTCGGGCGTAAGGTGATTGACAACCAGCTGCGCTATGAAGATGGCAAGTTCACCATGGACTTTGAGGATCTGGCGCAGAAAGCGGCGCAGGCAAAACTCTTCGTTTTTTGCAGCCCCCACAATCCTTCGGGACGCGTGTGGACAAAAGAAGAGCTGATGCGCGTGCATGACATTTGCAGGAAGAACGAGCTTCTTGTGTTTTCGGATGAAATTCACAGTGATATCGTTTACAAGCAGCATTCGCATACGGTCTTTGCGCAGCTGTCCGACTGGGCGTTGCATCACAGCATCGTCGCCATGGCGCCGAGTAAGACCTTTAACCTGGCGGGGCTTGAGATGTCGCATATTACAATTGCAAACGACGAGCTGCGCAAGCAATTTCAATATTATGAGCGCTTCGGACTGCATGTTGCAAACGGCAACTCCTTCGGGCTTGGCGCGGCGCAGGCCGCCTATGAGCACGGAGAGGACTGGTATCAGGCGCTGCTTTCCTATCTGAAAGAAAATCTGGATTATCTTGACGGCGCGCTGAAAGCACGTGTGCCGCAGGTGAAGCTCGTCTATCCAGAGGCAACCTATATCCCGATCCTTGATATGCAGGCGCTCGGCATGGAGCCGGAGGCGCTCAAGCATTTCGTATGGGACGAGGTCGGCGCGGCGCTCAACGCAGGCACAACCTTCGGACCCGGCGGCGAGCGGTTTATGCGCATCAACGTTGCCACGCAGAGAAAGAATCTTGAGCTGTTCATCGAAAAGCTTGCGCGCGCGCTGGAGGCACGGAAATGAAATTTGCGGAAAAGCTCCGCCTGTACCTGCCGATCATCTGTGTAATGCTTCTGTGGGGGTCCATGGGGATTCCGTCGACATACGCGCTGCAGGAGCTGACGCCGCTGGGGCTTTTGTGCCTGCGAAGCGGTGTGGCTGCGGCGCTGCTGGGGCCCTATGTTCGTCTGCACGACGGAAGCTTGCGGCCCGGAAAATCCGACCGGGTGCTGCTTCCGGTGCTGGCGCTCATTGGCGTGGTGCTTTGCAATTACCTCTATTTTTATGCGCTGGACCATACATCTCTGACCGATACGGCCATTTTGTACGCTGTCGGACCGCTTATGACAGCAGTGCTCGCAGCTATTTTCCTGAATGAGCACATCCGGCAAAGCCGCGTGCTTGGCATCGTCGTTGCATTCGTCGGCGTGGTGGCTCTTCTGACGAACGGCCGGCTCTCGCGGATCTTCAGCATCGGGCTCAACAAGGGCGATGTAGCGGAGCTTTGTTCGGCATTTTGCCTGGCGGGCTATACGGTGCTCAGCAAGCGCCTGAAAAATACGAAGCCTGCCTGCGCGGTGTTCTGGCTGATGGCAAGCTCATTTGTCATGACGCTTCCGGTGGTGCTTCTTTCAAAAGATGGCTTCGGCACAGGGTTCGGGCTTAAGACGGCACTTTCGGTTCTCTACCTTGGCGTTTTGTGCTCCGGTGTCGGGTATCTTTTGCAGCAACATTCCATTCACAGCGTTGGCGCGGGAAGCTCTGCGGCGTTTCTTAACGGCATCAGCCCGATCACGGTGCTTACGGCGGGGATCTTTCTGCATGAACGCATCACGTCGGTGCAGTTTCTGAGCATGGCGCTTGTTTTCGCGGGACTTTATTTTAACGCGGCCAATCGCAGCTTTGTGCCCGTGCATCGTAAAATACAAAATTAACGAATGAAAGTGGGTCATATTTGGAACAATTGGTGGACTTTCCCTTCCGGATGAAATATAATGACAACAAAGGAATGTGAAGGAGAGCCACCATGAAGGAAAAAAACGCGGAAATGGAATATATCTTGCTCCGGACCGTGGCCGATGCCGGGATACCGGTCGGGGCGGGATATCTTGCAGACACGTTGCAGTCGACCGGCAAGAGTACGCTCAGCGAAGCGACCATCGGGCGCTATTTGCGCCAGTTTGAGCAGCGCGGCTACCTCAAGAGTGAAAAATATGATGGAAGGTCCCGCGGGCGGGCGATGTCCGAGGCCGGACTTGCGTATCTGCGAGAGCTTGAAGTGTCGCGTCAGCAGGCGCAGATGGTACAAACTACGCTTGAGTTGTTTACCAACAGCTTTGGCGTCCAGCTCAAGAACGTGCTTGCTGCCCGCCAGATCATCGAACCTGAGACAGCGGCGCTTGCTGCAGCCAACGCAACAAGTGAGGATATTGCGCGCCTGCGCCAGATTGTAGATGAAACAGCGCAGCTCAAAAGCCACGGCAAGAGCATGGCGGCAAAAGATGCCATATTCCATATTGAAGTTGCCAGAGCGACGGGAAACCCGGTGCTCGAGGCAGTAATGCGCATGATTCGGGCGGATCGGGACTACTCGCCTGAACTCGAGCGCATGATCAATGCGTCCTCGGTCAATAATCCGAGCGACCACCTGAACATTTTCCTGGCGATTGAAGAGCGAAAACCGGACAAGGCGCGCAGGATTATGAAACAGCATATCCACAAGCTGATTGTGAAGGTAGAAGGCTACGAGAAGAAGGGAAAGGTGGAAAAGCCCTGATTCTCGACTCCTTTTCTGCCGAAGCAGGCGATGTGGGGCGGAAAAGGAGTTAGACTATGAAAGTTGTTATCATCGGCGGCGTTGCAGGCGGCGCGGGCGCGGCGGCAAGATTGCGTCGGAATGACGAGAACGCTCAAATTATTATGCTTGAGCGCAATGGATTTATTTCGTTCGCAAATTGCGGCCTGCCGTATTATCTCGGTGATGTCATCACCGAGCGGAAGGAGCTTGTTCTGATGACGCCAGAGCATTTTCACGCGCGTTTTAACGTTGACGTGCGCGTGATGCATGAGGCGCTCTCCGTCGATACGGCGGCGAAAACCGTCACGGTACATAACCGCCTGACGGACGAGCAATATACGGAAAGCTATGACAAGCTGATTGTTGCGCCCGGCGCAGGACCCATCCGTCCGCCCTTTTCCGGTATGGATCCGGCAAAGGTCTTTACCCTTCGCAATCTGGAAGATACCTTCCGCATCAAGGACTATATGACCGCGCAGAAGCCGTGTGATGTGGCAATCGTCGGCGGCGGCTACATCGGCCTTGAAATGGCGGAAAACATGGTAAACGCTGGACACCGCGTGCACATCATTGAAGCTGCGTCGCACGTCATCACGACGCTTGATGCCGATATGGCGCATATTCTCCATAACCGCATCCGGGCTGCCGGCGTTGATCTGCGTCTGGGCGAAAAGGTTGTCGGTTTCCAGGATGGCGGCGTCGCGCTGGAAAGCGGCGAGATCGTGCCGTCCAATATGACCATTCTCAGCATCGGCGTGCGCCCGGAGACAAAGTTCCTGCAATCGAGCGGCATTGCACTTGGCGCACGCGGTGAGATTTTGGTTGACGAACAGCTCAGAACGTCTGCCCCGGATGTCTTCGCGCTGGGTGACGCCGTGGCGGTGACGAATATTGTCAGCGGTAAAAAGCAGACGATCGCGCTCGCGTCTCCTGCCAACAAACAGGCGCGTATTGTCGCTGACGTCGTCTGCGGAAAGCCGGCCCGCTATACCGGCGCGCAGGGTACGGCGATTGCGAAAGTCTTCGGTGCGGTCGTCGGTGTAACAGGGCTTGGGGAAGACTATCTGTGCGCAAACGGCACAGCGTGCGCCAAATCCATCACGATTTCGGCATCCAACGCCAGCTACTATCCGGGCGCAGACATGATGTTTGTCAAGCTCATCTTCGACCCACAGACCGGTCGCCTGTTCGGCGGGCAGATTGTTGGCGGGAAGGGCGTTGACAAGCGCACGGACGTTCTGGCCGTAGCCATCCGCGCGAAGATGAATGTCTTTGACCTTCAGGAACTGGAGCTTGCATATGCGCCGCCGTTCTCGTCGGCGAAGGATCCGGTCAACATGGCGGGCTATGCGGCAGGCAATATTGTGGAAGGCACGTTCCGCCCGTTTTTTGCGGAAGCGTTGGATGGTCTGGATGATTCCAGCGTGCTTGTCGACGTGAGAACGGACGAGGAGTTTGCGCAGGGACATATTCCCGGCGCAATCCACTGCGAATTGGAAAAAATGCGCGGACAGCTGGATATGTTTCCCAAAGACAAAGAACTGATCATTTATTGCAGAGTCGGTCTGCGCGGCTATGTGGCAGAGCGTCTGCTTGAGCAGAAGGGCTATAAGGTCAGAAATCTTGCCGGCGGCTGGCTCTACTATGAGCAGATGATGCAGGACAGAGACAGGAGAGACGTATGATGGAAGAACTGGAAGCCCTCAAGAAAAAAGCCTACGATCTGGCATTTTCCTATGAGCAGCAGTTTGGCAGCTGCTCGCAGTGCGTGCTGGCTGCGCTTAAGGAGACAATCGGAAGTGATAAAATTCCTGACAGCGTCTTTCTTGCAGCGTCCGGCTTTGGCGCGGGGATTGCGGGCGGCGGCTACACCTGCGGCGCATTGGCAGGCGGCGTAATGGCGATGAGCTGCTTTGCGGGAAGAAGCTATGATCACTTCTCGGATCTCGAGTGTATCCGCGCGAATATGTTCCCCATGGCGCGCGAACTCTGCGACCGCTTTGAAGCAGAATACGGTGCGCAGGGCGGTACTTGCACCGCTGTGCAGACAAAGCTGCTCGGAAAGTCGTTTGACCTTTACCGCGGCGACCGTGAGGGATTTGCACAGAGCGGCGGGCATTTGACGGCGTGCCCAAGCGCGTGCGGAAAGGCTGCCGTGTGGACAATAGAAATTCTTCACGAACACGGACGGATCTGACCGGAGATGAAGCAAAACCGAACAAAGCGCCTGTGCGCAATGGCGATGTTGATGGCGATTATGTTCCTCATGGGCTTTACGCCGCTCGGTTCCATCCCGCTTCCGTTTATGAAGGCGACGACCACGCATATCCCGGTTATTCTGGCGGCCATCCTCTTTGGGTGGAAAGCCGGCGTGTGCTTTGGCGCGGGCTTTGGCGTTATCTCTGTTCTGCGCTCGACCATGGCGCCCAATGTAACTTCTTTTGCTTTCTCGCCTTTTGTCCCGATGCCGGGGCAAAGCACAGGGAGCTGGAAGGCGCTGATTATTGCATTTGTGCCGCGCATCTGCATCGGGCTTGTCGTTACGCTTTGCATGCATCTGCTCGGCAGACGGCAAAATACCCGGCTGGGTGGGTTCCTGTGCGGGATTGCGGGTTCGCTGACAAATACCATTCTGGTGCTGGCGCTCATTTATCTGCTGCTTGGCAGGAGTTACGCTGCGGCAAGCGGCATCGCCTATGAGGCTCTTCTGGGCGTGCTCGGCAGCGTAGTCTTGACGAACGGAATCGGAGAAGCCGTCTGCGCGGCTGTACTGACTGCGGCGCTCGCTCCGCTTCTTCGGAAGCTGCTGACGCGGATGCAGATCACGGACGGCAAAATGAAATAGATGATCAATAGGTGTGAAAACGCTGCGAATTGATCCCTGATTGATTGGATAGTATAAGATACTGTCTGAACGGATACGCTCCTTCTGTGAACGGCAGTGAAAGAAAGCGCTGCCGATCAAAGAAGGAGCGTTACTACGCTGTAGGGATGGTAGCAAAATGCGTAGCAGAGAAAGCAATGCCATTAAGTTAATCAAAAATTCCCTGAAGGGAAGCAAGGCAGAGAGCTTTCCGGGTGCGCAACTGCCACAGGTTTGAAAAAATGCGTATGCCAAACTGGCGGAGACGCTCCACCTGAAAAATTATGGAGACGTTATCGCGCCGAGACGTACATTGCAGAGAGCCCTGCAAACAAAAGTCAATAGCAGAAACGAAAAAAGTCCTGCAAAATTTAGGAAACCGAAAAGAGCATAACAAAGCAGGCTGGAGAAGAATCGCATCGCCAGCCTGGATGAAATTGGCAGTTAGCTTAACTGCCCGCTGGAAAAGCTGAGTACCATTCAAATTCAGCGCGCGATCAACGAGATGAGCGAGCACGGCAGAAATCACTACTACAGCCACATTCCGCTGAAAGAAACGACGCTCAGCCCGCGCATCGTACAGGGCATCCTCGGAATCCTGCGGAAAAGTCTCGATCAGGCCGTCGCAGAAAAGCTCATTCTGAGCAATCCGGCAGCAAACTGCAAAGCCCCGAAAACGGTGCGAAAAGAAATGAAAGTGCTGCCGGAAGAACTGATCGGGCCATATCTGCACGAAGCGAAGCAGCGCGGCGTGTTTGCACCGCTCTATCTGGAACTGACCAGCGGCCTGCGCCGGGGAGAACTGCTGGCCCTGCTCTGGAAAGATCTGAACGTGAAGGAGCGAACACTTTCCGTTACCAAAAGCGTCTGCCGCATCGACCATCAGCTTGTTGTCAGCCAGCCAAAAACGAAAAACTCCCTGCGACTGCTGACACTTCCGGAGAGCACCGTGCAGATTCTGGTGGAAGAACACGAAAAGCACCCGGATAATCCCTATATGTTCCCGTCCCCGAAAACCGGAGAAATGCTCGACCCGGCATCCTTCCGCGCCATGCATGACCGGATTCTGGAAGCCATCGGCGCAGAACATGTGAGATTTCATGACATGAGACACACATTCGCGACCTTGGCACTCAAAAACGGCGTTGACGTGCGGACACTCTCCGAAATGCTCGGACATTACAGTGCGGGGTTCACGCTCAGCACCTACGTCCACTCCACGCCCAGCATGCGCGTGCAGGCTGCGGACACCATCGGTCAAATGATCGGCCGGGAAGTGGTGTGACGCAAAGCATAGAGGGCGCGCTGTCAAAACGGCAGCGCGGAGCGTACCCGAACGCTGCAAGCAGAGCTGAACGCCATCGGCAAACGGCTTCCGGAGCTGGATAAGCTGATTCAGTCCGCTTATGAGGATAAGGTTTTGGGGCGCATCCCGGAAAGCGTGTGCGTCAATCTGCTCAACCAGTACGAAGCCGAACGTCGGGAAAAGCAGGAGCGTCATAAGGAGTTAACCGGGCAGCTTGCCGCCAGCCGTGAAACGGAATCCTCCGTGGACGCATGGCTGGACATGATGCAGGACTACGCCCAGCTTGAAGAACTCGACCGCCCTACGCTGGTGCGGCTGATTCAGAAAATTGAGATCAGCGAATGCTATACCGTGGACGATCACGAAGAACGGGACATCCACATCTACTATAATTTCGTCGGTTATATCGAAGCATAAGCCGTCATTCTTTATTCGAGGTTGACTTAAACATAGTTTACCCCCTACTCTTTGCCTGCCAGGCAGCAGACTTATTCAAATGTACCCTTGACAAGCACCTGCTTGTCCTGCATCATGATGCGGCCCTTTGCCAGCATGGTGTCGATCTGATAGCCCTCGTCCAGAAGGACCAGATCAGCATCACTGCCCTCGGCGATGCAGCCCTTGCGCGGATAAAGCTCCAGTGCGCGGGCGACGTTTGAGGTAATGAAGGGCAGCGCCTTTTCCAGAGCAACGCCCTGCTGGGTCACCATTTCGTAGACCACGCGGTAGAGGTTTGCCATGTCGCCGACACCCATACCGACAATGTGCTCATGCTTTTCGTCCCATTTCGGCATGCTTCCGTTGGAGTCGGAGCTGATGGTCAATAATTCGGGAACAGCCGTTTCCATCAGACCGGGGAAAAACTCCGAAACGCCGGCCTTCGCGGTGATATCTGCGTAACCACCCATGTGCGTAAACTGCGAAGCCTCCTCCAGCCGGCGGCCGAGATGTGTCGGGCGGAAATGGGAGATGGGAATATCGGTCGTGCGGACGATGTCCATGAGCGGCTCAATGCCTTCTGGCGAGGCACCGACATGCACGTGCAGCTCACCGACCTTGCCGGAGACGAGCGACGCCATGCGGATGTCAGAAACCAGACGGATCAGCTCATCGCGGGTGGGATGGCTGCATCTGTGATCAGCAATGGCGAGCTTACAGCCAATGATCTCGGAGATGTAGAGAATATCGTTTGCCACAGAGTCCGTGATGGTTCTGGGCGGATATGCGTAGGAGTTCGTCAGGCAGTAAGCCGTGATACCCTCGTTGTTGAGCGCCTTGGTTTTTGCCAGCAGCAACTCAGGACTCTTGGTGTAGCCGTCGGTTCCGAGCAGACCGACGAGCGTCGTCACGCCGGAGGTAACGGCCTTGGAAAGCTGGAATTCCGGCGTCCGGGTTTCGAAACCGCCCTCACCGCCGCCGCCGACGATGTGAACGTGCTGGTCGATGAAACCGGGAACGAGCATCTTGCCCGCCGCGTCGATCACGGTCAGATCGTCGCGCCACGGCTCGATGCAGTCCGCGATCTCAAGAATCTTGTCATAGGCCAGCAGAACGTCCTTTTTGCCAAGCGCCTTTGGCGCAAACACCTGTGCATTTTTGATCAGAATCATTGAAAATTTCCTCCTGTGTTCATTTTAACGTTTGACGCTCTATCTCAGCGCGAACAAACTGTTGATCCTTCTGCGGAATGCCGAACTTTTTCTCGAGCTGCTCGATCCGCACCTGTGCGGTCAAAAATCTCTCACGGTCGCTGAGCAGAAGCCCAGAAGCGAGTACCTCGATCATCGCGATCATCGAGGTGACAGAGTTAAAAAACACATCGTGTTCCGTGTTGCAGGTCAGAGACATGTCACACGCCTGCGCCACCGGAGAGGTCAAGCTGTCTGTGATGGAGATGCATGTGATCCCGGCCTGCCGCAGATGCTGTGCCAGTTGGATGGTCAGCTCTGCGTATAAGGGGATACTGATGAGGACAAAGACATCCTCCTTTGTGGCGTGCACGAGCTGATCACAGGTCTGCTTTTTATCCGAAGTATCGACCAGATGGGCCTCACGACCGATACGCTTGAGTTGATAGAGAAAAAATTCCGCTACGATCCGCGTGAGATGATGTCCCGCGACAAAGATGCGCCGCGCATGGTTCATCCGGTAAACGATCTGCATGAAGCTTTCCATGTCCAGATACTGGAATGCCATATCGAGTCCGCGCTTTTCGCCGTCGATGATCTTGCGGCAAGTGTCGTTTACATCGGTCGAGCGCGCGAGCGACATACGAACCTTTTCGTTCGGGCTCAGACGCATGCGCACATACTCCTGAAGCTGGCGACGGAAAGCCAAAAAACCATGATAGCCCATATTGCTGCAAAATTTCAGAACGGTCGCATCTGTTGTGTGCGTTGTCTGTGCAAACTCGCGCAGTGTCTGGAAGCTTGCCTTATCCGGATGCTCCAGGCAGTAGTCTGCGATTCGTTTTTGAACGGAGCTGACTTCCGAATATCTGGAACGGATCGTTTCCATAATATCCATGCAGTCACCCCTTTACAGTTCCGTCATTCGTGGCGTCTCAGGCAAAAATTCCGATGGCAGACCGAGCGCTTCAAAGTAGCGGCACATCTGCATTGGTGCGAATTTTTCTGTGGAGTAATGCGTACCGCCGAGAAGATTGACGGCACTTGCTTTGGCGGCCTCGTGAATGGTGCCCACCCAGGGCACCTCCGGATTCGTCACGCCGGTTATAAAGGTGTTGACACCCCAGTCGCGGAGCTGCTCGTAAATCTGCGTGTTTTTTGCGCCGCCTGCCATGATGGCAAAGCGCCCGCGCGAAAGCACGTCCTCTGCGTAGCTGTAAAGCTTGACAGCATGCCAGACGACGCGTTCCATCGCCTGCGCAAGTTCTGTCGCCGTTGAAAACGGCGAGGTGCAGACAACACCCATGCGCACCAGATTCTGCTCAAAGAAGGAATCATACGGCTCAGCACCAAGTGCCCGTACAAGGTTCACGCCGGGAGAAAACGGGCTGTTGCGGTCAAGTGGAATGTGATAGGTAAACAGCGAGATGTGCCGCTCCTTCAGAAAATCAAGCCATTTCTGCGGGATCTGCGGTGGTGGATCCGCTGTGTTCAGCCGCTGCGGCTTCGGATGATGCGTAAAGAGCATGCATGTGTTGGCGTCCAGCCGTTCCAGCTGCTCAAAGACTTCCGGGCTTGCGAAGGTCGCGGTATATACGCGTGTAATTTCCTCGGTGTTATCCTCCTGAAGCCCGATCACCGGAAAGACCTCTGTGCAGGTCTGCGGCTGGAAAGTCCACTCCAGCCAGCGGTAGAGCGTAGATGATTTCATCGCACGTCCCTCACTCTGCATCCAGCGGAATTTTTTCAAAGGCGCGCATAAAGTCAACAAGGAAATCCGCCGTTGTCTTCAGCATCTCCGTGCCCCACTCCACTGTAGCCGTGGAGGGATGGTCGGGCCCGTACCAGCCGTTGTCCGTGATCTTGCGGTTGGTGCGCGGCAGCGGCAGGGAAATGCCACGGAATTCAACTCTGCGCAAACCGCAGGCGTGCAGCTCGTCGGTCGGATCCTTCGGCGCGTTGTCGCAGATCAGTTCCTTGCGCACAAGCTTCGGGTCGATCGCCAACATCGCAGCCGTTTCCTCGCCAGCACCGTGTCCGCCCTTCCACGCAGGGTTGAGATCGCCAGCGACGGTCCACCAGTTGAACACCGTGCCGACAGCGTTTTTGCGGTCAAGATATCCGCATACCTTTTCCAAGGCGTGCGTGTTGCCGCCGTGACCGTTCAGAATGACAAAATAGCGGCAGCCCCACCGATACAGGCAATCACAAATGCGCTGCATAACAGCCTCCAGCAGATCGGAGCCAATGCTGACGGCACCAGGCCAGTCCAGATGCCAGTCACAATCGCCATAAGGGAGGGTCGGCAGGATCAGAACGTCGGACTTCTGCTCTACCAACTCAAGGAGCTTCATTGGGATCAGCGTGTCAGTTCCGAGCGCATTGTGCAGACCGTGACACTCAATGCTGCCCACGCTGAGCAGCGCGATTTTGTGATCTTTGAAATAGGCCTCTACTTCCGGGGAATTCATTCGTTCCAGACGCATCATCTTTCCTCCAGTTGTTTATTTGTAACTTAAAGCATTCGCTATAGTTCTATGTATAAGATATAGCGAATATTGCATGCTGTGTCAATGCTTTTTTCTGCTTTTTACAGTTTTTGAGTGAATATACAAAAACAGATTGTCGAATTTGTAAAAAACGCCAATTTGCAAAGACAGGTGGATAAGAGCCCAAAAATAGCCCACATTGACTCAAGCAAGGAAAACAGCACAACGGCAGTGCTTCGGCTGATTGGCTTCAACGGAAGCGAGATTGGCGCAACGAACATCAAATAGCTCAAGATGCGCGACAATTCCCCCTTCACCTACCTGGAACATGAAATGCGCATTTCTCAAACCGCCTCCGCATCATATATCCAATGAAGCGGTCTGGCGAAACGTCTGAATGCCATTCATAAGTTGATTCCGGAAGACTTGGCACAGCCGGATACGCGCCTTCATGATCGTCTTTCCCTTCAGAAAAGCATAGGACGTGGGGTCCCATGCGGTGTAGCCTCTTGCCTCGAACGTCGCGCGCAGACCGCCCGGCGGGAACGAGGAAGCGTCCGGCTCGCCCTGAATCAGCTCCTTGCCGGAGAACTCCATGATCACGCCGCCGTCCGGCGACGGGCTGATGAAGCTGTCGTGCTTTTCGGCGGTGATGCCGGTCAGCGGCTGGAACCAGTGCGCAAAGTGTGTTGCGCCATGCTCGACCATTGCCTCCGCTACGGCGTTTGCAACCTGATTATCCAGGCTCACCCCTTCATCGATGGCCTTTTTCAGTGACTTGTAAACCTTCTCCGGAAGTCTGGCGCGCATGACTCTGTCGTCAAACACCAGACTTCCGAAATAATCCGAAACCGTTTGCATCCGGCACCGCTCCTTTCTATAAATCAAAACCGGGGCAAGGCGTAAAAAATCCCAAAAAGACGCCATTGCCCCGGTTTGCTCGCTGTTTGAAGTTTTTTGTTGTGCAGAAAAGGAAAAAGACGCCTTTGAGCCCCATTGCTCAAAGACGCCGTTGCCTTATGCTCCGCATAATACGCAGGTCCCGCCCGTTTGTCAAGCAGATTATTTAAGGCAATACCGCACAGAAAACGAAGCCAGATAAGGGTATCCGTGTAAAGGAACTGGCAAAGTGTTTTTCAGTAGGGCTGGGGCGACTATGCAAGAACGCCGTTCATGGAAAACGGGAAGCTCTGCCCGCTGGACCATCCGCAGGACCCGAAACACAACGAGGGGCTGACGCGGAGCCTTACATTCACCGCTACATGCTCGAGCACTGTAACCCCGACATGACCTACGAGGAAATTTTTGAAACCCTCAACGCGGAAATCCGGAAAATCGGCTTCCGCAACCTGGACTTCAAGGGCAATCTCGGCCATTCGATCGAAATTGATCAGGCGGACTGTATTTATCTAGAAAAGTGGAATAAGCTGACCATTCGGGAAGCCGAAAAGCCCTTCACGTTCGATCCGCATATCGCCAACTGTGCGGATTACGGCTTCAAGCTCGAGAATATTTACCTCATCGAAGAAGACCATTTCGTGGATCTTTGAGCGCCGCAATGGCAGCAGATGAAAGCTCCCCCCGGTCACCGGCCGGGGGGAGCTGTTTCTTTGCGGTTGTTTGCGTTTACTTTTTCCAGGTTTCCTGGAAGACACGCAGGAAGTTTCCACCCATAACTTTCTTCACGTCTTCATGGCTGAAGCCGCGTTTGAGCAGATGGGCAACGATGTTGGGATAGCTGGCAACGCCATAGATACCGTCGGTAAATACGCTGGCTTTTCCACGGCCGGCAGCAAGCGCGCGGTCATAGAAATTTTCCGGAAGGCCTTCACCGAAATACGACTCAGCCATTCTTCTGGCATCGTGGCGGGTGTATGCGCCGGGTTCTGCATTGGAGTCCAGACCGATACCGATATGATCAATGCCGATGAGATCCGCATAATATACCACAGCATCTACAAACCGCTCAACGGACGGAAGATTTGTTCCGTCATACAGAATCGGAGAGAAGCCAACCACACCGATCACGCCGCCGATCGAGGCGCACTTTTTCGCCTGCTCGTCGGTGATGTTCCGGAAATGGTTGAAGAGCGCTTTCGGGTTGGAATGGCTGAAAATCATAGGCTTTTCAGCATAATCCATGGCTTCAAGCGTCGAGCGGCAGCCAACATGGCTCAAGTCAACCGTTATGCCGTTTGCTTCCATTGCTCGGATGAGCTGCTTGCCCTGTTCGGTAATGCCGGAGTCAACGCCGCTGGCACAGCCGTCTGCGGCAAAGGAGCGGGTATGATAAGCAATCTGCATGATCCGAAGACCCATACGAGCGAAAAGTTCGACCGCTGCGGCGTAATCCCGGTTGAGAATGAAGTCGCAGTTCTGTGCGCCAAAGATCAAGCCGACCTTGCCTGTACGCTTTGCCTCAAGAATGTCCTCTGCAGTACGGATGCTCATAAAATGTGCGGGGTCTGCACGGACAGTGTGCAGGATGTCAATGCTCCGGTCAACGAAGCCGCCGGAGGAGGGATCAAACACGGATGGAACTGTCAGGTTCAGCGCCGTTGGTTTGGCCTGCTGCAGCTGCCAGTTGTAGCTTTCGATATAGAACGTACAGCCGTCGATGATGATGCACTCGTCGTGCAGCTTTTTGGCTTCATCAGAGATATTTTCGTTCCAGGATGTTACCAGCGCGCGGATTTCGGGGTCGTCTTCGCACCAATAGGACATAAAATATTGGTATAATTTTTCGCGGTCAGTCATGCGTTTTTACCTCCCTTTCCAAATTCTTCTAAAATTGCAATCAGTGCGTAAGCATGCCGGCGGGACCACTGATCCAGACGTTCTCTGGAAACCTGGTCGTCGCTATTGCAGCGGCCTTCCTCTGAACCTGCGCCCTGCAGAGAGTAAGAAGGAATGCCATACTGCTCGTGTACCCAGCCTTCAAATGTGCCGTGCGGTTGGCCGGTTCCCTCGAAGCACTCCATCAGCTGCATCGGATAGTGCATCGGCGCGGCGGTAAAGGTTCCGCATTCCGGGTGATCGGCGCGGAAGGCCTGAGAATAGAGATTGGCAATGTGGTTGTCATAGTCCCAGCAGTTCTCGGTCGGATTGGAACCGAAGAGCAGCCAGTCTTCCGTGATGACGGAGCAGGAATCAAAAACAAACATGGCAAGCGGATGGGCCATTTCTTTTACAAAGCGAACGGCAGTCTGCGTCTCATTTTCGCTGGCTGCAAACGGGCCGTGATACGTGCTGGCATCAGGGTCTTCGTTGCAGTAACCGTAGACATATTCCTTTTTCCATTGCCAGTCGAAGTTTCGGTTCAGGTCGACACCATTCGGGTTCTTGCGCAGATAGAACGGCGCACCGAGTACGGTTTGTTCCCGCACGTCTACATTGACCTCCGGCAGAACCGCAAATCCGATCTTTTCCAGCAGTACGGGCCTTGTTTGGAGGATGAAGCGGAGGGCGCGCACCAAAAGCTCCGGACCGGGTTCACTGGCGTGAATGGCGCCGGCCAAACCAACAGTCTTTTCCTGATTACCGATTTTAAGACCGTAAATTTTGCGGTGCATGGTGCTCTCGCCGAATTCTTGCATACAGACAAGCGCCGGGAACTCTTCGCAGAGCTTTTTCATTTCTGCAACAGAACGCTCGTAGCTCCACCAGACCTCGCTGTCGCGCAGTTTGCAGGCGACGGGGCCAATCTTTGTCAGAACGCCGTCAATTTCCTGTGTGACCCAGTAGAGGTAGATATGGCCGACCTGTGTGTCTGCGTCAAGATATTCACAGAAAGAGTTCTCATAGGGAAGAACGCCGTCAAAGACCAGACTGACGCGAGGATCGTCCATCTTCTGGTTTTCGATGTACTCGGTCCAGAAGCCGGGGGCGTCGCCGCACATGCCGGTGCTGAAGTTGATTTCGTCGGCCGGCCTGCGGTAGACCTTGACCGGCAGATTGGGCTCACAGCCGGAGTCGGCCCGCTGCATAAAGTAGACACGAATCTTGCCGTCTTTTACTTTTGCGCTTAGGCTGCCTTTAATCATTGCTCATACACTCCTTTTCTGATTTGTAGGCTGCTGCGGATATGTTGCGATCCGCAGTAGCATATATTGCTATTCGGCGCTGATCGGATGAATATAGCGCAGATCGCCAATGCCATAGCCGTGCGGCTCCATGCCATCGAGCGTCGAACGGATGCCGTAAGTCATCTGCGGGCAAGCCAGCGAGATCCAAGGCAGATCCATTCTCCACTGATGCAGGATGTTAAAGTAGCACTCGTCACGGACTGCGGGATCCAGACTGTAGCGGGCTGTGGTCAGCCATTCGTCAACATCGGCGTTGATATACTCCATGACATTTTCCTGCCTGGTGCCTTCAGAGTACAGACGGTTATACCACCAGTCGGCATCCGGAGAGGAGGCAGAGAAACGTGCAATATAGGCATGAAAGGTACCCTCGGTACGTTTGGTCAGAAGCGTGTTCTGATCCATGATCTGAACCTTGGCTGTCACGCCGATTTCTGCCAGTGCGTTCTGAATCATTTCGGCCATCTGGACCCATGCGGTTGTTTCGGCAACCCAGAGGTCAAAGGTAAAGCCGTCTTCATATCCAGCTTCCTTCAGAAGCTCTTTTGCCTTTTCTACGTCATAAACATGTGCCTCTTCTCCTTCGGCGGGTTTATAAACTGGCAGACTGTTCGGCCAGCAGGCGTCAGCAACTTCAGCTTGGCCGGAGAAGGCGAGCTTGACCATGCTGTCCAGATCCAGTGCGTACCAGAGCGCTTTTCTGACGCGCACATCGTCAAACGGCTTGAGCGTATTGTTTAGACCCATGTGGATCAGCTGATAACTGGGGAAGGTAATCAGGTTGGCGGTCGGTGCGTTGAGCAGCGTGTCATATGCCGCGGTATCCACGCCATAAATCATATCGACCTCGCCGGATTCCAGACTCAGTGCACGCGTTACATCATCGGCGATATTACGGATGACCAGATTCTTGAAATACGGCTTGTCACCCCAATATTCTTCGTTGCGCTCATAAACAACGCGGTCACCTGCGATCCATTCCACGAAGCGATACGGACCGGTACCACCGGTTGGGTTTCTGGCATAATCTTCGGGGGACTGCTCTTCATAGGCCTGCTTGTTGACGATATATCCGACGCTGGTATTCGAAAGATAATCCAGAATGGGGCCGAATGAACCGAAGGTTTTGAGTTCCACCGTGTAGGGGTCAACAACCTTCGAGCGGCTCAGATCAAAAGCGCTCCAGACGAAGGCGGCAACCATTTCTTCCTGGCCGCGCTGTGCGGTCCAGAGAACATCTTCTGCGGTTATTTCGTAGCCGGCATGACACTTGACGCCCTGGCGGAGGGTCAGGCGGATGGTTTCATCGTCGACCATTTCCCACGATTCGGCCAGACGCGGCTCATATTCGCCGGTGAAGGAGTTGTAGTTGATGAGCGTCTCATACATCGGCCGCATCGCGATGATGGCCGGCAGCTGGTTGCCTGCCTGCGGATAGAGCGTGATCGGTTCGCCACCCTGTGCCACTGTCAGCGTGTCGGGAACGGCGGTAACAGAGAAGCCGGATGGGGGCTCCGAGGTATGTACCGTGACACTGGCATTGTCAGCGGAGCTGGGGTAGATGTACGGTGCGGATGCGGTGGTCTGGGTGGACTGCTCGCCGTCAGTTGTGGACTGCTCCTTTTTTTCGCATGCAGTGCACACAGAAAGCAGAAGGACGAGAGCCAGTACAAATGCGATCGTTCTTTTCATTGCCTCATTTACCTCTTTTCTTTTTTATCCCGCAGGTGTCAGACTGCGGTGGTTTTTACTGAAACAGATGGCACGCGACCTGGTGACCGGGCGAAACCTCGTGCAGCTCCGGCGACTGCTCAAAACAGGCCGGCGTTGCGTTGGGGCAGCGCGGGGCGAACCGGCAGCCAGGCTTGGGGTTAATGGGGGAGGAAAGCTCCCCTTTGAGAAGAATGCGGTTTTCTGCTGCGTGGGGAATCGGGATGGGGATGGCGGACAGAAGCGCCTTGGTGTACGGGTGGCAGGTGTTGTGGAACAGCTCTTCTGTTGCACATTTTTCTACCATTTTGCCCAGGTACATCACGCAGATCTCGTCAGAGATATGCTTGACTACGGAAAGATCATGCGTAATGAACAGATATGTCAGACCCATTTCCTCCTGTAGATCCTGCATAAGATTCAGAATCTGCGCCTGAATGGACACATCAAGTGCCGAAACCGGCTCGTCACAGACAATGAATTTGGGCTGGAGCGCAAGCGCGCGGGCCACGCCGATTCTCTGCCGCCGGCCGCCGTCGAGTTCATGCGGATAGCTTCTGGCCAGACGTGCGGCAAGACCGACGGAGTCCATCAGCGTCTGGACATGCTGTTTGCGTTCGGCGGCATTGGGGTACATGTTGAAGATAATCAAGGGCTCCGTGATGATGTCTTCCACGGTCATGCGCGGGTTGAGCGAGGAATAGGGGTCCTGGAAGATGATCTGCATCTGCTTGCGGCTCTCCTTGAAGGCTGCGGTGTCCATTTTGGAGATGTCCCTGCCGTCAAAGTAAATCTCGCCCTCAGTCGGTTCGAGAAGATGCAGGATGGTGCGCCCAAGCGTGCTTTTTCCGCACCCGGATTCACCGACGACGCCGAGTGTATGACCGCTTTCAATGGTAAAATTGATATCGTCGACGGCGTGCAGCATGCCCTTGGGTGTTTTGAAGTATTTTTTCAGATGCCGGACTTCCAGCAATGTATCAGCCATGGCGAATATCCTCCTTTTCAAAGCGTTTGCAGCGGACAAAGTGTCCGGGCTCGGCTTCAAAATATCCGGGTTCTCCATTTTTACAGTCTTCACAGCGGTGCTCACAGCGGTCATAGAACGAACAGTAGGGCGGAAGATCCGCAGGATTCGGAACCAAGCCGTTGATTGATTTCAGCCGTCGTGTCGTTTGCGTAATGCTCGGAAGCGAGCCAAAAAGGCCGAGCGTGTACGGATGTTTGGTGTTCAGGAAGATCTGGTCAAGTGTGCCATACTCCACAATCTCACCGGCATAGATGACGGCAACTTTGCTGCAAACCTCTGCAACAACGCCAAGATCGTGGGTGATGAGAATCATTGCCGTGTTCATCTTGGCCTGCAAATTCCGGATCATATCCAGAACTTGTGCCTGAATGGTAACGTCCAGTGCGGTGGTAGGTTCGTCCGCAATTAGCAGCCGGGGATTGCAGGCCAGCGCTGTTGCAATGACGACGCGCTGCTTCATGCCGCCGGAAAATTGGTGCGGATAATCAGAATAGCGTTCGGCCGTGATGCCGACCATTTCCAGCATCTGTACGGCGCGGCTTGCTGCCTCTTCCCGGCTGAGCTTCTGGTGCAGGCGGATGACCTCGGAAACCTGTTCGCCGACGGTCAGACAGGGATTCAATGCGGTCATTGGGTCTTGAAAGATCATGGATATCTGGTTGCCGCGGATTTTTCGCATCTCAGAATCCGAGACATGAATCAGGTCCTTGCCGTCAAATTCAATTTCGCCCTGTACGATTCTGCCGGGAGGAGATGGAATCAGCCGCAGAAGTCCAAGCGCCGTGGTCGTCTTGCCCGCGCCGGTCTCGCCGACCAGCCCCAGTGTCTCACCGGCGTCTACCTCGAAGGATATCCCGTTCACAGCTTCGACGACGCTTTCTTCTGTTTCATAATGGATCACAAGATCCTTTACGCTTAATAACGCCATTGCATATCCTCCTTACCGTTTCAGTTTGGGGTCAAGGGCGTCGCGCAGTCCGTCTCCGAACAGGTTCAGTCCAAGAATGGTGATCATAATCATCAGGCCTGGGAAGGTGACAATGTACCAGTAGTCACGGATGTATTGCCGCCCGGCGTTGAGCATGTAGCCCCATTCAGCCGTGGGCGGCTGCACGCCGACGCCAACGAAACTGAGCGCCGCACCGGAAATGATCGCATTTGCCATACCGAGTGTGGCCTGCACAATGATAGGAGCAATTGCATTGGGAAGCATATGGCGGAACATCTGTCGCATGGGGCTGCCGCCGATGGCGCGAATGGCCTCCATGTATTCCTGGTTGCGGACGGTCAGCGCGGCGGCGCGGACGACACGGGCATAGCCTGGAACCTGGCTGATGGCAATTGCAACGGCCAGATTGAACAGGCCGCTTCCCAGTGCGGAAGCAATGGCAATGGCCAGCAGGAAACTAGGCAGCGCGTAGAACACGTCCATAATACGCATGATGATATTATCGACCTTTTTGCCGTAATATGCGGCAATCAGGCCGCAGCTACCGCCGATGATAACCGACATCAAAACAGCCAGAGCACCAATCAGAAGCGATGTGCGCGCGCCGTAAATGGTGCGGCTGAGAATGTCGCGACCGTAATTGTCGGTGCCCATAGGATGCTCCCAGCAGGGGAAGATGAATGCGTCCTGGAAGACCTGTTCGTCCTCGCCATAGCAGGCAAATACACTGGGGAACAGTGCCAGGATCAGAAGCACTGCCACAATGAATAGTCCGACCATGGCTGTGCGGTTGCGGCGCAGGCGGTACCATGCTTCATGCCAGGGGTCTGCTTTCAAGGGATGCTTGTTTTGCCGTTTCATCCGCTTTTCCATAGCAGGCGTCATCATCTTAGCCATTTGCGGTAGCCTCCTTCTGCTTGGATTTGCGAACGCGCTTTTCGCTGCCTTTGTACATGGCCTTCACACGCGGGTCTGCAAAGGCATACAGGACGTCAACAAGAATGGTGATAATGCTGAATGAGAAAGCCAGAACGAGTACGCCGCCCTGAATGACCGGATAGTTTCTGGCCTTGATAGCGTCAATCATGTATTTTCCAAGCCCCGGAATTGCAAACACGGACTCTGTTACGACGGCGCCGCCGAGCAGATGGCCGATGTTCATGCCGATGACGGTCAGAATGGGAATGAGCGCATTGCGCAGTGCGTGCTTGCGGATAATGGTCCCGTGGGAAAGACCTTTGGCCTCAGCCGAGCGGATGTAGTCCTGGTGGATGACGTCGAGCATACTCGAACGGGTCATACGCATGATCTGTGCGGCGTTGGCGGTACCGATGGTGAAGGCCGGCAAAATCCAATATTCCGGACCGTAAAAGCCGGAAGCCGGCAGAATGTCAAGCTTTATGGCAAAAATCAGGATCATCATCAGGCCCTGCCAGAATGTCGGCATAGATACACCGATTAGGCCCAAAACACTACAGATATTATCCAGGACCGAGTATTGCCTGGTTGCTGAGATGACGCCGAAACTGACGCCGACGATTACCATGAACGTGGTACTGAGTGCCGTCAGCAAAAGCGTTGTCGGAAAACGCTGCATGATTTCTTTCAGAACGGGCTGCTTGGTCTGATACGAGGTTCCAAGATCGCCCTTTGTAACGAGATTCCATACATAGTCGCCGAAGCGGACAGCAAACGGGCGATTGAGCCCCATTTCCTCCCGGAGCTGCGCAACCTCTTCTTCTGTGGCAAGATCACCGGCCAGTTCGCGTGCGGGATCGCCGGGCGTGATTTCATTCAGGACAAAGATGATTAAAATCACGCCCAAAAGAACGGGGATCAACATGACCAAGCGCTTGAGAACGTACTTCCACATGCCTCTTTCCTCCCTGTTGTTTAGGGAACCTCTGAATAAATTCGCGAGCGCAGACGACGGATCTTTTCCGCCAATCCTGCGGTTTAAAAAGCGAGAAATATGTCGCAGCCGTTGGCGACAAAGGAGCCATACGGATGCGGGCATGCCCTTTGCGGGTACATACAGTATTCCTTCGTTTTTCAAACCTTGTCTTGACGAAAAATCTCTCACCGTCAGCAGCCGCTGATTTAATCAGAGCTTCCTCAGATTTCTACGAAAATGGACTCTTTGCATTGCCCCCGGCCGGAGATCAACATATTTCTTGCTCATCCATTTATTTTATGATATACTTTTTCCCATACATGGTAAACTTACGATTTTTCAATTTTATCCGTAATTTTTAACTCGGGGGGGGGGAGACGTTGCTGACCCGTATCCGGAAATCGTTTTATGATCTGAGTATCCGTGCCAAATTTGTCACGCTGCTGTACGCTGGCGTACTGTTGATGTTTGCACTTTTGTCGGTGCTGCTTTTGAAGGTGTCTGAGCAGAAAACGCACGAAGACCTGATCACGACAGCAGTCAAGAGCGTCTCTTATACCAATCTGATTGTAGAAAAAGAGCAGCAGTATCTGCTCGGCATTGCTTCATATTACGCCGTTACCTCTGAAGTACAGGATCTTCTGAACGCAAGCAACCAGGGACTTATACGCAACCGACTCCCGGATGATCTGCTGCTGGTCAGTCAGAGTCGGCAGTATGTGCTGAACGTTGCGTTCTACAATATATTTGGCGAAAATGTAGACTTTTTTTCCATCGATGGTTCCTATGGCGTGATTGCGCAGGATCCGAATGACCCATCGCGTCCGATCTCGCAGCTGCTGCAGGGAAAACGATCTTATATGTGGGAGTACATTGAAAAAGGGGAGACAGTCTATCTCACGCAGGATAACTCTCCGAAAATTTGCCTGTGGTATGTTATCAAGGATGCACATTCCTGGATGCCGATTGGCGTGATGTCTATCAGTCTGGACTCCAGAAAGCTTTTCCCGGTCGACAATATTCTCAATAAGGTCGGCGACAATGTAATGATTCTGGACACATTGGACCATACAATCTTCGGCCGGGGCCAGCTTTCGAATACCCTGCAGGAAGAAGAAATCCTGCTTTTGCAGGAGAACATTGACCCATATGTGCCGAATGCGACGTTCCCGGCTCGTCTGGAAGGTGCGCCGTATCTTGTGGCATATTCCAAAATTTCCGGAACGACATTTGTCAGTCTGGCAATTGTGCAGGATGAGTCATTCTTCCAGAGCCGCGATACAATTTTCCTTTGCTGTATCATTGGACTTGTGACATGTGCGCTGATGTTGCTGCCGCTTCTTACAGCAATTGCTGATACGCTGACGCGGCCCATGAACCAGCTGTTGGCTTCCATGGAGCAGTTCCGCGATGGAAACCGAGAGGCACATGTCAATTTTCATTATCACGATGAAATCGGTCGGATTGGCGCGGTTTTCAATGCCATGGTGCGGGAAAACAATCGGCTCATTGACCAGACCTACCTTCTCACCATTCAGAAGCAGGCGGCTGAGCTTGCCAAGCTGCAGGCACAGATCAACCCGCACTTTATCTACAATACACTCAACACGATTCAGTGGGCCGCAATCGAGAAAAACGACGAGGAAATCGCAGAACTGGTCTATTCGATTGGACAGGTGTTCCGTTTGAGCCTGAGCCGCGGAAACGATTTGATCCCGGTAGCGACGGAGCAGGAGCTTCTGACATTCTATCTTTCCTTACAGAAGCGGCGCTTCGGGGAGCGAATTGACTATCAGCTGTCATTTCAGGATGATGTGCTTTCCTATCGCATACCAAAGCTTCTGATTCAGCCGCTGGTTGAAAACTCCAGCGTACACGGTGCGCGGGATGCGAAAACGCCGATCCATATTGATGTGCAGGTAGAAAAGCGGGGGGCGCGCATTTGGATTTGCGTCAAAGATGACGGACGTGGAATCCCGGATGCTGTTTTGCAGCTGCTGCCCGAAAACCTCACAGAGGAAACGGCAGGCAGCCATCACAGCGGTTTTGCGCTGAGCAACATTGCCAAGCGCCTGAAGCTTTACTACGGGCAGGATTATGTGTTCCAAATTGAAAGCACGTGCGGTATTGGAACCGCAATTGTCATTGAAATACCGCTGGAACCGAAAGAAATCTGAGCAGAAGAGGGGGGAGTTGCTGTGTTACGTTTGCTGATTGCGGACGATGAACGCAAGGCCAGAGATAACATGATCCGCTGTATCGACCATCTGCAAAATGGATTTACTGTTTTGAGCGCGGCGTCAGACGGGCCGGAAAGCTATGAGAAAATCCTTGCGCTGCGACCGGACATCGTTCTGATCGACATTGAAATGCCAGGAATGACGGGACTGGAGGTGATCCGCGAAATCAGGAAAAAGGATCTGCCCGTTGTGTTTATCATCATCAGCAGCTACAACGATTTTTCTTATGCACAGGATGCGCTGCGGCTCGATGTGGAGGACTATCTGCTCAAGCCCTTTCTGCCGGCAGATCTCTATGCGGCTGTATATAAAGCGGCCGAACATATCAAGGGTCTCAAACAGCTGCCGGAGGAGCTCTTTACGCCTGCACGCGAGATGCAGAGTATGCCACGCTGGGACCGGATGCGCCCGCTGATCAGCTATCCGTTCCGGCAGGAAAAAGAGCTTGTGCAGGGGCTTTTCGTGCCGGGAAGTGACATTCGGTCGCTTTACCAGGCGTTTATTGAACAGGTGCAGCAGCAGAACAAATCGTGCGTCAGCATGATCAATTGTTATATTATCCTCTATGTAGAGCTGCAGCGGCAGTCTGAAAGCTACGATGAAGTGCACACGCTGGATGTATCGGCGCTCATGGCGGATACTGCGCCAGTACAGGCCTTCGAGCAGCTGCTTTGGCGGCTGTGTCAGACGCTGCAAAACCGACGTAACAGCGGCAGGGCGGCAGAAAGTGTAATCGCTTCTGCTGTCCGATATATCGAGACACATTATGCGGAAAAGCTGACACTCAACGAGGTTGCAAACTATATCGGCGTTACGCCGAGCTATCTGAGCAGTCAGTTTTCACAGATTATGAACCTGCATTTTGTTGATTACATTCACAAGATTCGCATCGATGCTGCGAAGGACCTGCTGCGGAAGCAGCCCTATCTCAAGGGTTACGAGCTGGCAGAGATGGTGGGCTATCCGTCTATCAAATACTTTTCGGAAATCTTCAAAAAGACGACAGGCATAACCTTCAACAGCTACCGCGCGCAGGCCAATCCGATTCAGCCGAAGACCTGAGCTGGACAGAAAACAGCATCTGCGTCAATCCCGGAAGCATCTGACGGGCGAAATCTGTTATTTTTGCACAAAAGAACGAGAGTAACATTTTGTCGGAAAAGCTGCCAAATCGGAATTGACATTTTTTCGAGCATTGGCGTAAAGTTAAAATATCAATGTGATTATCGGCTTAACACAGCAGGCCACAAGATGTAGCGACAGCTCTTGTCAGACGCGAGAAGATCTGATCGCTGGTATTTCTGCGATTGAAGCGGAAGCAGAACTCATCCAGGTACGCCTGAAGCTGTTGGCAGCGGCCGTGATATGTGCCGAGCAGAAACGCTTTCAGGTTGCTGATGGCTTTATGCAGCCAGTGCAGATCGCCGGTTTCGTACTTTTTTGCGTCCAGCGCAACGCCAGACAAGCTCCGATAGCTCTTATAGCCGTCGCATTCGATTTTTGCACCTGTCGCAACAGTTTTGCCGACGACTTGCTGAAGTGTTTTGCTCGTGACGTCTTCCACGACCTGCATCCGCGTGAACAAAGCCGCGCCATTTTCCGTTTTTGACAGCGCCACCACGATCTTCGCCTTGTCCGTCCCGCGACCACGTTTGCCATTGTGCGTTGCTCCGCCCACGTAGCCGTCGTCCATCTCAACGATGCCGGAAAGTGCGTATTTCTCGTCTCTTTGAGCCATCGCGCGACGAATTCTGTGCAAAAGATACCACGCCGACTCATAGCAGATGTTCAGCGTACGGCCCAGCTAAACAGCGGAAATGCCGCGTTTGTCCGTGGCACAGAGATAGATCGCCCAGAACCAGACTGTCAGCGGCAAATGCGTGCGGTGCATAACGGTTCCCGCGGTGACGGAGGTCTAGTGTTGACAGGCACGGCACTGGAACGTGTTTCGTCCGCGAACCGGGTAGTATTCCGTACAGCCGCATTTCGGGCAGAAAAAGCCGTTCGGAAACCGAAGCCGGAATAATTCCGCCCGACAGGCATTCTCGGTGCTGAAACGGGCGCGAAATTCCTGAAATGTGATGCTCTCTGTGTGTGCCATGCCAATGACCCCCCAGCTTTTTCTGAGATCATTGTATCATATTAGATGTCCAATACTGCGGACTTCTGCACAAGATTTTGTACTTGGCTGTGTCAAGCCGATAAGCACATTAAATTATTTTTGCTAAGTTAAAATAGGCATAACAAAGCTGTCCATTTGGAGTGTGTAAGTCTTACTAATTTGATAGTTTATAATTATTATCTACAGTCAATT
>ERZ773178.1141-NODE-1141-length-29312-cov-10.737704_pt1 | contig 29312 bp, 18 predicted proteins | sample MGYA00580533_ERZ773178 | MGnify/ENA primary metagenome ERZ773178 (study PRJEB29015, sample SAMEA2737859) | human gut metagenome | biome: human gut; feature: human-associated habitat; material: faeces | place: China | collected 2012 ...
CTGCCATAAAAAACAGTTGTTTCCAATTTCAATTATGAACAAAATCTCTATGACGACAAATTAATTAAGATAACAACACAAGTCTTGATGCCATCCTATTGGAGCGTTATTCACCTCAGTAGGGGTGAAATGATTTATCGCAATCACATTCCTCACCCCACGTACTATATCTTTTGTAAATAACGCTGCAAGTCCTAATCCCATTCCCCATACTAACACAATAAAAAACTTTCTCATATCCTAATATATTTAAATGGTTATTCTTATGATAAAGAGAAAACAATTCCTATGCCAAAACCAGACTGGTATTGATTATCAATCAAATACATTAAGAACAAACTATTTTCAAAGAAAAAGGTCCACATTTTCATTGTAGAATATTTCTACACTTTCCCCAACAAATCAGACATGTGCATCACCTTGTATCCGGCACAACAAACAACAGGAAGGATACCTTTGTAACATTCTTCCCCATCTAAATACATTGATAATATTGATAGTTGGTTAGCTGCACACAAGTACAAACAACTAACTATAAGCAGTCTCGTTATAATCCCCCAACAACAAAACAGCCATATCAACTATAAATCGTGTTCATTCATCCCAGGCAACAGTTCTTCCTGAATATTTGTCATGCTTCTCCACAAACTATACCGTGCTTCAGGATTCATTTTTTCTAGAGAATATAAAACATCTTTCATATTTGAACGATTCGACAAACTTTCATAAGGACAATTTTTGATCTGTTTACGAAAACCGAGGATACGTGCCATTTCAATTAAATCCGCTTCATGTACCAAGCACATAGGACGAATAATTGTCATCTCAAATTTACGCATCACTAATTTAGGAGGCATCGTACTGAACGCTCCCTGAAAAGTAATATTCATCAACAAAGTTTCCAAGATATCATCCATATGATGTCCTAAAGCAATCTTATTGCACCCTTGCTCCTTTGCCACCGTGAACAAAGCTTTTCTCCGATTCCAAGAACAAAGGAAACAGGGAGACTTCCGAGTATCGGTACTCAGATCAAAAAAAGTTTCATAATGCACAAACGGCACCCCTAAATCCTCTGAGTAGCCTTTCAGATATTCCAAATCAGATTGATAAGGAATATTTGTCATGCCTACATGCACAGCTATCACTGCAAATTTCGGTTTCAAAATACGTGAACGCCTTGCCAATAACTCCAATAGAGCCAAAGAATCCTTTCCACCAGAAAGAGCTATCAAAATTTTATCACCATCCTCAATCAAGCGATACTTTACCACCCCCTTGTTAAAGCGTTGCTCCAACCTTCGCATTATTTTCTCGTCTTCCGTAAATTGTGCCATACATCTTCTTTAAAAATAGGGCACAAAAGTACATGAAAAGAATGATTTATGGAAGATTTAACAAAATAGAATTATTAAAGCATGAGAATTCCAATTAATCTTTGTATTTTTGAATCTAAATAATACGGATTATAAACTAACTATGTACAAAAAATATATCATTGGTTTATTTACTTTATGCTGCGCAGGCAACACTGCGGCACAAAGCTTGGCACAAGCCAAACAACTTTTCCTGAACGGAGAATTTGAACAAGCCAAACCAGCTTTCCAAAAGCTGGTAAAGCAAGCCCCTTCTAATGCCAATTATAATTATTGGTATGGCGCATGTTGTTATGAAACAGGAGAAAAAAAAGAAGCACAGCCCTACCTTGAAAAAAGCGCCGCCCGCAAAGTCATTGACGCATACCGCTATTTAGGGAAACTATATTATGATATCTATCGGTTTGACGATGCCGTAGATAACTACGAACAACACATAGAATGGTTGGAAAAGAAAAAACGCCCTACCGAAATGGCTGAAGCAGAGCTGGAACAAATAAAGCAAGCAGCCCGTATGATAAAAGGAGTGGAAAACATTACTGTAATAGATAGTTTTGTAGTCGATAAAAATGATTTTCTGAAAGCATATAAAATCAGTAGAGAATCGGGAGCACTCTATCACGATCCTACCATATCCGGGACTGTCTATCAAACCGAAATGGGCAATAAAGTACTTTACGGGAACAAAAGCACAGACGGCAAAATGCAACTCTACTCCCGTATCCGTCTGTTGGACGGCTGGAGCGAGCCCGAACCCCTCATGTCCCTTAATGAACAGGGAAATGTAAACTATCCCTTCTTAATGTCAGATGGCATTACCTTGTATTATGCATCGGATGGAGAAGGCTCTTTGGGGGGGTACGATATTTTTGTAACTCGCTATGATTCGGAAAATGGCAATTATCTTCGTCCCGATAATATAGGAATGCCATTTAACTCTCCCGCCAATGACTATATGTATGCCATTGATGAATTCAACAATATTGGCTGGTTTGCTTCAGACCGCTATCAGCCTGATAACAAAGTCTGTATCTATGTGTTTGTACCGAACTCTTCAAAAGAAGTATACAATTACGAAAGTACAGACGAACAGATCATTATAAATGCAGCCAGCCTACATTCTATCCGTACCACCTGGAAAGATGAAGAGAAAGTACGAACCGGCAAGCAACGCCTAGCGGCAATAATGTATGCCAAAGAATCCGGAGAACAACAAAAAGACTTCACCTTGATAATAGATGACTCTGCTGTTTACCACACATTGAACGACTTCCGCTCTGCCGAAGCACGTAAACTTTATCAGCAAAGAATACAAAAGCAGAAGGATTATGACAACCTGAAGAAAAATCTGGATGACAAACGCGAACAATATGCCCAAGGGAACAGTGCACGAAAGAAGAATTTGACACCCGCCATTTTGGAATTGGAAAAACGTACTGAACAACTTCTGAAAGAAATGGCCCAACTGGATATCAGCGTCCGCAACGAAGAAATAAAGAAGTTGAAACACTAATACAAAGATATTTATGGAAGTATTTATTATCATAGCGCTCATCTTGGCAGGAGTACTTCTCTTTATTGTAGAGGTTTTCCTTATTCCCGGCATCAGTATAGCCGGAATAGCATCGGCCATCTGCCTGCTATATGCCAACTATTACGCTTTCGACACATTAGGACCGATAGCAGGATTCATTACTTTGATAGCATCCGTCCTAAGTTGCATAGCCATTATCATCTGGTTTATGCACTCAAAAACCATGGACAAGCTTTCTTTGAAGAAAACACTGGATTATAAAATCGATCCCCTAAAAGGAACCCATATCCGCATCGGAGACAAAGGCATAGCAATAACCCGCCTTGCACTGATAGGCAATGCAAACTTTAATGGACACATCATCGAAGTGCGCTCTGCCGATGGCTTGATTGATGAGAATACCCCCATTTATGTAGAAAGAATGGTTGAAGGAACGGTGATTGTACGCAAATTCAACCTATGATAGAAAAATGACTTACAAATACGATTTTATCAAATTTCTTGATTGACATTCTCATTCAAGTATATTTTAGACAATAGTGAAAACAGCAGAGATTCGATGTAGAGCTGTTCAAATATAAATATTTACTTTTAAACAATTGATTATTATGATCGAACCCAACTATCTTCCTTTCATCCTTATAGGAGGTGGAATTATTTTCGTGGTACTATTCTTTCATTATGTACCATTTTTCCTCTGGCTGTCTGCCAAAGTTTCGGGAGTACGCATTTCATTGGTGCAATTATTCTTAATGCGCATCCGTAATGTTCCTCCTTATGTCATTGTCCCAGCAATGATTGAAGCACATAAAGCTGGCTTAAGTAACATAACCCGAGATGAATTGGAAGCTCATTATATGGCAGGCGGGCATGTAGAAAAAGTAGTACACGCACTAGTATCCGCATCCAAAGCCAACATCGAACTGTCTTTCCAAATGGCAACTGGTATTGACCTAGCCGGCCGTGACGTATTCGAAGCCGTGCAAATGTCAGTAAACCCTAAGGTTATTGACACTCCTCCCGTTACTGCTGTAGCCAAAGACGGCATACAGCTTATAGCTAAAGCTCGTGTCACTGTACGCGCCAATATCCGCCAATTAGTAGGAGGTGCCGGAGAAGACACGATTCTAGCACGTGTTGGTGAAGGTATCGTGTCCTCTATCGGATCGTCCGAAAATCACAAATCCGTATTGGAAAATCCTGATTCTATCTCTAAATTAGTACTCCGCAAGGGCTTAGATGCCGGTACGGCCTTCGAAATCCTGTCTATTGATATAGCTGATATTGATATAGGCAGAAATATTGGAGCTGCTTTACAAATAGACCAGGCCAATGCCGACAAGAATATTGCACAAGCCAAAGCAGAAGAACGCCGTGCGATGGCCGTCGCTTTGGAACAGGAAATGAAAGCCAAAGCAGAAGAGGCCCGTGCGAATGTAATTCAGGCAGAGGCCGAAGTGCCCAAGGCCATGGCGGAAGCATTTCGTAGTGGCAACCTAGGCATTATGGACTATTACCGCATGAAGAATATACAAGCAGATACCTCCATGCGTGAAAATATTGCAAAACCCGAAACAACTTTCGGTAATGAACCATTAAGCAAATAAAACTAGTATTCAACGATTAATGTATTTTTCTTGGATGCGAATGAAACTGTTTTTCTCTTTATCATGCTAATATCAATGAAAGTTTATAAATCCGTGGCATCTACATCTAAGAAATAATCTGTTTGTATACCCATTAAAAAGACAAGAAATATAACATCAATTATACAGACCATTAACCACAAAAAAAAGATTATGAAAAAATATTATGCAGAATCTGAGTTGATTATCAATCCCGACGGCTCTATTTTTCACCTTCATATCAAACCGGAACAGCTGGCAAATAAAATAATTCTAGTAGGTGACCCCGGGCGTGTAGCATTAGTAGCTTCTCATTTCGAAACTAAAGAATGTGAAATAGAAAGCCGTGAATTCAAGACCATTACCGGTACTTATAAAGGGAAACGTCTCACCGTAGTTTCCACCGGTATAGGTTGTGACAATATAGACATTGTGATGAATGAATTAGATGCTTTGGCCAATATTAATTTCAATACCCGTTATGAAAAAGACCACTTACGCCAATTGGAATTAGTACGTATCGGTACATGTGGCGGATTACAGCCTTATACTCCCGTTGGCACCTATATTTGTTCTGAAAAGTCTATCGGTTTTGATGGACTACTCAATTTCTACGCCGGACGCAATGAGGTTTGCGATCTGAAATTCGAACAAGCTTTTATAAATTACATGGGTTGGGAAGGTAATGTATGCATCGCCCACCCATACGTCATTGATGCCGACCGGGAATTAATAGACCGCATCGCGCAAAATGATATGGTCCGTGGCATAACTATCGCCGCAGGAGGTTTCTTTGGCCCGCAAGGACGAGAACTCCGTATTCCACTGGCCGATCCTGAACAGAATGAAAAGATTGAGAAATTTGAATACAATGACTATCGCATCACTAACTTTGAAATGGAAAGTTCCGCCCTTGCCGGATTAGCACGCCTGATGGGACACAAAGCCATGACTGTATGTATGGTAATTGCCAACCGACTAATAAAGGAAGCCAATACCGGCTATAAAAACTCTATTGATGGTTTGATAGAAAAAGTCTTGGAAAGAATATAATTCCCAATTTAGTTGTCTATATAATATGGATAAAATTCACCGGATCATCTATCAATACTTATTCTTATTATCATCCAGAAGAAGATTGGCATAAACAGATTTTTTACAGAATAAGCCAACTCTTTTTACCTAACAGGGGACATCGCTTCATAGAAGACCATTTTTTGTAAAAAAACAACAAGATGTCCCCTCATAAAACAAATAAAAATATGGAAACCAGTTTCAAACAAACAACTAGTAATAAAGTAGAACGTTACCGTCTTTTCCTCCCTCAGTTTGAACTTTTAATATCAGATGAAAAAGAAGAAATAAGTGTTTTGGCCAATACTGCCGCTGCTCTTCGGGAAGCCTTCGGCTTTTTTTGGGTAGGTTTCTATCTGGTTAAAGACGGCCAACTTATTTTAGGACCTTTTCAGGGAAGCACCGCCTGTTATCGCATCCATAAAGGAAAGGGAGTATGTGGAACCTCATGGTCAGAAGCTCGAACCTTGATAGTGCCCAATGTAGAACAATTCCCCGGACATATAGCCTGCAGTTCTCTTTCCCGCTCCGAAATTGTTGTTCCTATTCTTGCTAATGGACAAGTAAAGGGAGTATTGGATATTGACAGTAATCTATTAAACTCTTTTGATGAGACAGACCGCCGTTATTTAGAAGAAGTAACAGCCATCGTAGCTAAAACATTATATTATTAACCAAATGAAAATGATAAACCAAGATACAATCTGCGCCATTGCCACCGCCCAGGGAGGAGCCATCGGAATAATTCGTGTATCTGGCCCAAAAGCGATTGAAATAACGTCACGCATATTTACACCCGCCACAGGCAAGCCACTGACAGAACGAGCACCATATACTCTTACTTTCGGAAAGATTTGTTCCCCAAAGCGAAAAATTAATAATACACTTTTCCAAAAAACGAGTGAAATTCCGCAAGAAAAAAGTGAAACGTTACAAAAAAAAGAATCAATTATACCTTCTGCAGAAGAAGTAATAGACGAAGTTTTAATTTCTTTGTTCCGTGCCCCTCATTCTTATACCGGTGAAGACAGTACGGAAATCATGTGTCATGGTTCATCCTATATCCTGCAGCAAGTTATACAACTCCTGATCTATAATGGATGTCGTGCCGCTCTACCAGGTGAATACACCCAACGTGCTTTTCTAAACGGAAAAATGGACTTGAGCCAAGCCGAAGCTGTGGCCGATCTGATAGCCTCATCGTCTGCCGCCACCCATCGCCTAGCCATGAGCCAAATGCGTGGAGGATTCAGTAAAGAACTTTCTAACCTGCGTAACCAATTGCTTCATTTCACTTCGTTAATGGAATTAGAACTGGATTTCAGTGATCATGAAGAACTAGAATTCGCCAATCGTGACGAACTGAGCAGTCTAGCTACCCATATCGAACAAGTTATTGCCCAGCTAGCTCATTCTTTCAGTGTAGGAAACGCAATCAAGAATGGCATTCCTGTAGCAATTATCGGAGAGACGAATGCTGGAAAATCCACCTTACTGAATGCGTTGCTGAATGAGGAAAAAGCCATTGTCAGTGATATCCATGGAACGACCCGTGACGTAATAGAGGATACGATCAATTTACAAGGTGTCACATTCCGATTTATTGATACAGCTGGAATCCGCCAAACGAACGATACAATAGAAAATCTAGGGATAGAACGTACTTTCCAAAAGATGGACCAAGCATATGTCATTTTATGGATGATAGACTCTACAGATGCCCAAAGACGGTTCGAAGAATTAAAAGCCGAAATTCTTCCACACTGCGAAGGGAAAAAGATGATTATTTTATTTAATAAGTCAGATCTGTTACTAGCAATACAAAAAGAAGAGTTGTCAGCTATATTTGCTGACATGAAAGTGGAAAAACTATTTATCTCAGCAAAGAAAAGGGAAAATATAACGATCCTGGAAAAAAAGTTAGTACAGGCAGCCGCCTTACCAGAAATCAACCAAAACGATATTATCATTACAAATGTACGCCATTACGAAGCATTAACACGAGCATTGGATTCTATTCATAGAGTACAGGAAGGATTGCAATTGGGATTATCAGGAGATTTGGTAAGTGAGGATTTAAGACAATGTATCCACGAACTAAGTGAGATTGTTGCAGAAGGAGGTATAACCTCGGAAGAAACATTGCAAAATATATTTCAAAACTTTTGCATAGGAAAATAGCTTAACCTACTGATTATCAATTATCTATATAACCAACTGATAGATATATACATAATAGAAGCAAATACTAAGTCAGAAAATGTAATATCTCTGATTTTTTCAACTTTTGTCCCTCGTTTGTCCTTCAGCGTGGCATCAAGGGACAAAATTTTGTCCCTTGATGTAATTTTGAGGCTTTTCTCTATAAAATCTGTCAAAATAGCAGATATTTGATGTCTGAATAATGTTTTTTATTTCTCAGTCTCAAATATATTTGAATTGTACAGCATTGATAAACAGTTATATACATTGATATATTCGGAATAAGAATTACTACAGATGATATTCTGATGTAAATACAAATAACATTCTATTGAAATATTAATCTTAGAATTCCTACTGGTTGGTACCTACAATATTGTCATGGACTTGCTGGTTCTGAACCAACTTTATTTTATTGTGGAACTTTTCAATATTATCCACATTTTTAGTGGACAGCAAGATTATTGGAAATAATAACAGAAACGAATGGAGAATTTGGAAAAGACCTCTATCTAACCAGTCAAAAAAATTCTATCAATGATGAAGAAGTTATTTCCAATAACAAACTGCATCAAAACGGTAGAGTTGTATATAAGTGGGCTATACAAACATTATCTTATGACTTATAATCTCTCGTTCGCAAAAATTGTTTATCATTGCAACGGATAATCAATTATTCCGTATCTGATTGATACACAAATAGCAAATACTATGGTAGAAAGTTGTTGGTAACGATTTGGCGACAGCGGTGTTGCACTAATCTTCTGCATTATGCTTTGTCAAACAACTCTGATATAAAAGTAGCCAATTTCTTGATTAAACCAAGGATTTGACTACTTTTAAGTTATAATCTCATTTGACAGTTATAAATAGTCATATTTCAGCTATAATTGATGAATTACGACCCCAAAAACCATGTCCGACCTTCGGGATGAATCAATCCAATCTCTTTCATCTCAGAAAGAATATTGCCAATCATACGCTCTTGTTGCTCTTGGGTCTTATTCTGGGGTAATACCTCTTTCAAATATTCAAAAATGGCATCACGCTTTGCTCCTGAGGAACCTGCATTCTGCAAATATTGTATTATCATTTGCTGAATCTTTGCCTTATCAAGCCCCTTGTTTCCCTAATCAAATAAGCTGATAAACAGACAGTTGAAATCTTACGGCCCTAAAATTGATTCTTGCGGCCCTAGACAAACGATGGAAAATCCGGTGCTTTTACATAACGGGTATATTTGCCTGCACCATCTTTCTGTATAATCCCTGCATTTTTCATCTTTGAAATCAAGCCTCTAATTTGTTTTTCGGACAACATGTCTTGAAATACCTTTTTGAGAAAAGAACGATTTATATAACCATTTTTATGAAAACAGCCTGAAACCAACTTGAGGTAATTCATATTCATTCCTTTCAATCTTTCAGCAGACTCATTCCGATACTCCTCGGACAAGCGATGAGAGCCGTTTTCGTAACCGATAAGGTTTTCTTCCGACAATTTTCATAAAATCTTTTCATCAAGCCCCTCGCAATCCCTCATTGCCATTTTGTACAAAGCCAGCAATTCAAAGACATTCAGTTGCTCGGCGACAGCTCTATTATCCTGTACCTTCCTGACAAAAATAACAAAAGCCGTATCAAATATAGGAACTTTGAACGTGAGACTTACCTGATACGAGTCTGTTCCCGAATAGTCAGGCAGTGCTTTCCCTTCCAGCCGGGTAGGTCAGCTCCCTTACGGGAGCCTTCCCCCCTAAGAACCGTACATGAAAGTTTCCCTTCATACGGCTCAAGCAACTCAAAGTTTCTGTTATGAAACCGGCTCAAAGTAATTTCCATTTGTTGGTGTCAGTGATTTTACAGCATTTATTATGTGTCAAATATTTAACCTTCTTACCATTTATCATTTTATGGGTTAATGTCCATGTGGTTTTGTCCGATAAGGGTTCACCACATACCGGACATCTTTGCATTTGATTTTCCCATGTCCTTAAAATGGTTCGATTGCCATTGAAGTGTTCCAACATCTGTTGGGTGTGTCGTTTTTTGTAGTAGACTTCCCATTGTGGATCATAAGGATTTGAATCATTACATATTTTGATATGTTTTATTATTTTCTTGTCACACAATCTTTTAAGAGAAAATAATTGTCCTGCATTTTCTTCTTCCAACTGTGTTCCAAATATCCAGTTGTTCCCATCTACAGAATGGAAATATCGTTGTTTAATCCAACGCTTTCCCTTTTTGAGGTGTCTTCTAAACGACCATCTCCAGAGTTTTCGCACAATCATATGGTCTAACTTGTTAAATGTCTCTGAGGCAACACAGTTTCTGTAATAATTTCCCCAACCATCTATCACAGGGGTTAGAAGTCTTATAAGTATCTCTTGCTTCGCAGACTTGTTGCGTTCAACAATCTCTTTTATCTTCCCATATAATTTCTTCACCTTATCTTTCGATGGGGTAATGAGAAGATTTCCTTTATATTTTCTGATGTTGAATCCAAGAAAATCAAATCCATCATCTATATGGGTTATCTTCGTCTTTTCTTCGGAGAGAGTAAGACCTCTGTCCGCTAAAAACTCTTTGACCATCAGCTTGATTTCATTTTCCAGTGTTTCTCTGTTTTCACAGGTAATAATGAAATCATCCGCATATCTGACCAAATAGACTTTTGGGTTGTAGTACATTTTTCTTGTATTTATCGCCTTAAATCGCTTTGCAAGTAGACCCTGCAAACCATCTAATGTCATATTCGCCAAAGTCGGGGAGATAATTCCGCCCTGCGGAATACCTTCTTTTGTCGGAAAGAATTGTTTGTTAAACACAAACCCGCATTTAAGCCATTTCCTCAACATTATTTTGTCCATTGGTATGTTGTTTATCAACCATTTGTGACTAATGTGGTCAAAACAGCCTTTTATATCTCCTTCCAGAATCCATTTGCATTGATAATCAGGAGATAAATGCAGGGAACACTGACTGATTGCATCTTTTGTACTTCTGTGTTTGCGGAATCCAAAAGAGCTTTTATCAGCGGTAGTTTCCGATATGGCTTCTAATGCCAGCAGATACAATGCTTGCATTGCCCTGTCTTTCATTGTCGGTATTCCCAGTGGGCGCAATTTCCCGTTGCTCTTCTTAATATGCACCCTTTTTAGAGGTTGGGGAGTATAGCCTCTTTGCTTCAAATCGGAAATTGCTTTTGATTTGGAGAGATGAGTAGACCATGTTACTCCATCAACACCTGCTGTATCACTTCCTTTATTGGAAGTTACTTGTTTTATCACTAATGCTTTAGCGTAAAACGAATGGATCAATATCCACTGCAAGGCTTTCACCTTGTTGTGGCGACTATCCTTCTGAGCCTTTACAATACGAGTTTGTAGCTTCTTAACCTTTGCTTCACATTTGTTCCAGTCTACGCTTTCCCAAATAGTGATTTGTTGGTCAGTAGATGCACACGAGGTTTTAATTTCGTTCATTTGCTTTTCTCCTTTAAAAAGTTCTAAAAGTTTCTTGTAAAGAGTTACCTAACGCAGAAGTCTGCCCACTTTCGTGGTGAGTGATATTGTTCCATTTAATCCATAAACAGGACTCAACTCATATCCTCCTCATTACAAGGATGGCATTCGCTTTTTCTGCAATCCCATACCCGCACCCCCATAGGCTCACCTTACGGCTCGCTTTCCTGAAATACAGGAGAGATACGGGTTTTCCGTGTTCTGTATATGTGACAATAAGATGGGTTAGAATCTGTCTTTTCACCGGCAGTACTAATGTTCGTGTAATCCTAGAATCAAAAGGATTAACCGACTGCATACCTTTTAGTAAAGCCTGTCAGTAGTCTTTGGCTTTTCTACAATCACGATGTTTAAGCAACAGTTCACATTTGTTATTCATACCATCCAGCCTAGCTCCCCTACTATATGACACTAATAGCGGTTGCTTTCCCCTCACGGTTCAAATTTCTCCTTTCGGAAGGGCTTCATTGTCCGAGCAGCTTAGTACAAGACCATTACTGGTTATGCACCTGCCGTAGGCTACTGCTGACGAAACAGCAGGTTCAATCAGATTATTACTTTTTTTTGTAATAGTCAGTAAAACAATCACATACACAACTTAGCACGTCACAGTAATACAGTTGTAGAACATTTTATCCACTCCCTGACCGGAACGCTCCACCAATCCTGTCTTCTGCAATATCTCGCTCATCAGTTTACTGCGCGGAACGCTGTTCACTGTCAAAATGTTGTTCATATCCACCCCGGACGGAAAACCACCAGCATTGGTAATGGTTATACTATCGGGATATTGCTTGATGACAACATCGCTCTGAATCAACATTGAGCGGTGGCAACAAGCATTCAATATCGCCTCTCTGATTGCCCCCTTGTTGAAAGATGGTATATCGAATATATAAGAGCCGTCATTGTAATGCAGAAGCGAATTGCTGGCAGGCTGATTGATGTAATCCCATACCTTGTCAATCACTATGTAAGCGTCTCCGCGGTTCTATATAGTGTGGTAGAATAAAAAGTTTAATAAGCCTTGTTTAGCTATTCTCCTTTTCCCACTTGTCAGGCAGGAGTTCCCTATATTTTTCCAGTGGCGTGTTCGGTTGCCATTCTGCGGTTCTGTTTATCACATCCGTGAGATACTTAAACAGATTTACTTTATGCATCCTGCAAGTGAGTGCTATCGTGTAGAGTATGGCGCCCCGTTCGGCACCCTTATGGCTGCCGAAGAACAATGAGTTTTTTCTTGACAGGAATATGTACCGGTTCATCCGTTCAACTATATTGTTGTCCAGGAAAGTGTCACCATAGTTGAAGATGTCCACTACGGCATTCCACTCATTGCGAAAATAGGTAATGGCTTCCCTTAGTTCGCTCTTGGGTAACAAGTCCCCCCGTTCTTCTATTTCATCAAGCACATCTTTTATTTCCCCGAGTATGTCCAGAGCATACTTTTTGCGGTGTGCAAGATGCTGTTCCGCCGTCCATCCGTCCACCCCGACTTTATGCTTATGCTCGTTTTGATAAAGTTTGTTTATCAGTTCCACGCTTGAACCGAAATCTGAAATTTATTATTCTGATAATCAGTAATGCCATAACGGGAATTTTATGTATTGGTACCGTAAAGTTCCCGTTGTTTCTATTTTTCAAGAGGCAAAATAGTGTAAGAAGTACGATTCTTTTTCGATTTACCGAAAAAATTGAAACACCGATAAGAAAAGCGGTTTCATATAAAGAAGTAGCATTCTTATTGCCATTGCAAAATATATTTCCATGGCTAACGAACAAATTACTTGGTAATTTATTATTTATTTGAATTCTTTCTGTATCTTTGCATTTGAAAAATCATCAAAAATTCAAAGGTGATATGGCTAGTGAAAATTCTATAGATAGTACTACTCTCAAGCAACGTATAGAAGCGATGCCTGAAGATTGCATCCTGTTTCGTTCAGACTTCCCTGAATATCATACAGAATTTGTTGGTAATATTTTGACTGAATTGACAAATGACGGTACACTTGTTAAAATTGCACATGGAATATATACCAAGCCAAGAAAAAGTCGATTCGGTATTGTACTTCCTTCTGTCGATAAGATCGTACAAGCAATTGCAACCCGAGATAACGCAAAAGTGTTACCATCAGGTATGACTGCATTAAATTCATTAGGGCTATCGACTCAAGTACCAATGAATTATACATTTCTAACTACTGGTAGTGAAAGAACAATAATCTTATCAAATAGGAAAGTAGTATTAAAACGAGGTGTCCCCAAAAACTTCTGTTATAGAACTCGCCTTATTTCACTACTTGTTCAAGCACTTAAGGCTCTGAAAAAAGAGAATGTAGGAGAAGGTGAATTGAATATAATTCGACAATTGGTATCAAAGGAAACAGATAGGGAGACTTTAATCAAAGATGTAGATATGATGCCTGCATGGATGAAACGAATTATAAAACCAATGCTAACCGCTTAAAAGGAACTTAAATTATGGGAAAACTGTGGTTAAACAATGAAATAGTGGACCGTCTAGCAATGTTACAGCAGACGGAGGTTGGACATCCTGGCGTTAATCAGGTCGCTATAGAAAAGGACTGGTGGGTAACTGTTACGCTGAAAGCATTATTCCAAACAGATTGCCGTGATTCTTTAATCTTCAAAGGCGGAACATCGTTGTCAAAAGGTTTTAATATCATAGAGCGTTTCTCTGAAGACATTGATTTGGCAATCAATCATTCGTTCTTTGGTATTGAGGGAACAAGTAAAAGTCAGCGGGAGAAATTACGCAAAAAGGCACGAGCATATATTCACGAGACCCTTTCTTCACAATTAGATGCCCGTTTGAAAGAAATGGGAGTTCCTGGTTACAGTATAGAGAATGTATCTCAAGAACAAGATAAAAATGGAGAATGGAGACTAATAGATTCGGACAAAGATCCTAGTGTAATTCTATTGCACTACCCGTCAATTCTTGAAGATTCAATAAATTATATTCCTCCTCGTGTAAAGATAGAAATCAGTTGCCTTTCAATGGATGAGCCAACAGAGATACGACACATAAGTTCTTTGATAGGCGATAGTTTTGATGGCGAAGATGCTGATGCTGAAAGTTTTGTCAGGACTGTAGTTCCTACTCGTACATTCCTTGAGAAGCTGTTTCTTTTGGCGGAAGAATTCCAAAAAGAAAAACCACGGAGCGTACGAATGTCACGACATCTGTATGATTTAGAAAAGTTGATGGATACAGAATATGGCATAGAAGCTTTGTCGAATCGCAAACTTTATGATGCCATTGTTGAGCATCGTAAGGCTTATTATGCTTTGAAGTATGTAAACTATGATTTGCATGACCCATCAACCATCAACTTTACGATACCAGAATCTGTTATAGGGGCATGGCAAGACGACTATGCAGACATGAGGCGTTTTTTCATTTATGGTGAATCTTTAGAGTTCGATGCACTCATGAACAGAATGGAAGAGCTTCAAAAACGCGTAAAAAATATAATATAATAGATTGTTACATTAGACTGTTTAGTAGTTGACTAACTAAAATTGAAAAAATTTTGCACATGCAAGAGTCTATCTACAACAGCATATCAAATACAAATTAATATTTATTTAAGTTTAATTAAAACATTATATAAAATGGCTTTATCATTATCTGCAGAACAAAAGAACTTGAGGTCATTATTTATAAATGATGACAGATATATTGTTCCTTCCTTTCAAAGACCATATAGATGGACAAAAAAAGAAACTAAGCAACTATTTGATGATATTACTCAGGCATTTAATTCTAATGAAGACTATTTTGTTGGTAATATAGTAATTGCTCGAGGAAATGACGATAAGGCAAGGCCCCAAATTATAGATGGTCAGCAACGTATTTTAACTTTATGGATGTACTTAAAAGTACTTGCTATTCTCACAAATGTTTCTAGACTCGAGGAAATGTTATCTATTAGAGATTGGGAAGATGAAAAAGTCCTTTCTAAAATAAATTCATTAGTTTTTGAAGAAGCAGACCAGTCAGGAATTGAAGATTTGTTAACTTGGAAACAAGATGATTTTAAATTAAAAACGAAAGAAATTTCGAAACTTGGACAAATTCAATCGAACGCAGTCTATATATATAAATGGTTACAAGAATATTTTAGTAGAATTGACAATACACGCCAAACAGCCTTTTGGAAGTACTTTATTGATAGAGTATATTTATTGCCCATAATTTTGGACGGAAAGGATATGGCAGAAGCAACAACTCGTGCATTGACTATCTTTGAGACAATTAATAACAGAGGATTGGATTTAGCCGATGCAGACATCTTAAAGGCGAAACTTTATGAGATGGCTAGTAGTATGAAAGAGGGAGATGATTTTATTTCTCAATGGAAAGATTTAGGTCAGAAATGTGTTGAACTAAATGCTTCTGTTAATGATGTATTCAGATACTATCTAAGAATTTTAAGAGCAAAAAATGATCAGACTACATCTGAACCCAATTTAAGAAACTTCTTTTTAAATAATGATTTCTCTCCGTTTAAGACAAAGAAGTGGAGAACCATTATGGCTGAATTAAATTTAATAGAAAAGGCTTTGGAGAACATTGATACAATAAAGCATTCATCTACAAAGACAGCTTTGCTATATCAAGTATTGCAAGAGCATTCAAGCGCTATTCCTTTGTCTGCAATGGTTGTATTTGTATATTCGATTTTAGAATCTGGTAATAAATTAGAAGAACTAGAAGTTATAAATTTCCTTGAACATCTCATAAAGATATGCTATACTTATGATTTATCTCAAGACATAAAGTATAAAATTTTTGACATTAATGCAAGGGTTATGAATAAGCGACCTTTGCCTTTATCAACAACCGATACTTCTGATGATTTTTTTGAAGAAAGACGTAGATACAGAAATGGATTAGTGATGCTTTATCATTACCTAGTTGAAGATAATTGGAAGCCCTTTGAAATAGATTCCTTTTTAAAGGTAGAACGTATTGTTCGTCAGAATGACACCTTAGCACATTCTGACTGGCCAAACAGTACTTTAGGTCAAGATATTGAGAATATGGCTAATTTTTCAATTATAGATTTCCCTAAAAGTTACAAATCTTTATTTGAGAGAAGTTCTTTATATAATTCATCCAATCTCAATTCTGTTTCTAGTATTCTTAAGGGTAAAACGCATTATTCATATGCTGATTTCATTGATCGAAAAAATAATATGCAAACGATTCTTTCTAAATTTTTAATCCAGTCTGAAAGTGAAAAAGATAACAATATCCAATTTTAAAGGAATAAAAACTCTTCCAGAATTGAGCCTAACAAAACTTCAAGATGGAGATGAAAAAGAAGTGAATCTTTTGTTATATGCAGAAAATGGAGGTGGAAAAACATCCATTTCAGAAGCTATAAGATTAGTGTCTTTTACAAGTCACATTGAGAATAAAATTATAAATCCTAATATTGTTGGAGAAGAACGAAAAGCTGCCAAACAGGATTGGTTAAACAGTTATTTACATAATAAGTCAATAAATTTATTTGAAATAGGAATTGATGAAACAAAATTTTCATCAATCAACACCAATGTGTCTTCCTGCACCGATATATTTGTATTGGACAGATCTCAACTTATTCCTACTTCTAAGATTCATATTGATAGCATTATCTCACAGACGCATTTTGGAGGTTCAATTCCACTTGATGAATTACTAATGCCAGAAGCTATTGAGTTGGTTTTAGACGAAGTTAATTCGATGCTTGAAAATGAGTTTAAAGAAATAATTAGGGTTGAAAGGGTTCAGACTTCAGAATATATTGTCGGAATCAAAATAATACACGATGAATTAATTACCGAAAATATTGACAAAAAAATAAATGAAGCCAATCAAAATTTAGTCAAGATACTAATTTTTATCAATTATTTAAAACTATTGCCAGTATTACAAAATAATGCCAAATATTTCATAGTACTGGATGATGTTATGTCTAGTTTGGATTTAGCAAATCGTATTATTTTAGCTCGTATTATTATTAATTTGGGGAAAGAATATCAGTTATTGGTAATGACTCACAATGTCGGTTTCTACAACTTGATCAGACATTTGTCAGCAAGTAATAATTCATGCGATGATTGGAATTTCACTTCATTATATACGCATAAAGGAACCCATACGGCATATTCGATAAATAATGATGATTCTGTAAACAGTTTGTTAGCCAAATATGGCGGGGTAATATTACCTTCAAATGGTGACGCAGTAAATGCTATGCGAAAAAAGTTTGAAAGTTTATTACATGAATTTGGCAAGATTTTAGTTACGGGAGTTCAAGAAGAAACATCTTACTTGATTGATAAAATAACTACGGCTGATAACGAATTGTATTGTTGTATTGATGGTGATAATATTTACACTCATTTTGATTTAATAAAAAGAATATCTTTATTAGTAGACAACTGTCCTTCTAATCTATTACAATCAAAAATTAAAAATTTGTTCCAAAAGTTTAATTGTAAAAATCAAGTCCCGTGGATTTCAGAAATAATTCAACAACTTAAAACTTATCAAAAAGTCATTTTACATCAAAGTTCTCATGACCAAATAGGGGCTCTTCCAGTAATCTCCTCGAAAGAAATAGCAATTACTTTAGATTTAATGAGGAAACTCGAACAAATCACGAAGCGAAGTTCAAGTAGTTTTCCCTATTTTATCTGATGTTATAAAGAGGCAGAGTTTAAGTCTTGAACCTGCCTCTGTTTATTCTTGTCCCATTACTGTAATCAAATATCCATTCTATGAGTAGTTATTTTGATTTTTGAGCCTCTTTAGATACTTTGTTCGATGATTTTAATTTCAGTATCGGTTAAGTCATAAAGTTTGTACACTATTTGGTCTATTTCTCTTTCGAGTTTCTCTATAGATATTTGAGGAGATATTCTCTTGGCAGTTATAATCTTCTCAATTAATGTTACTATTAACTGCTGCTCTGTTAATGAAGCAACAGGTATTGGAAGTTGTTTTGCTTGCTTAATTCTTATTTTGGGGAACAGCTCTGTTTCGGCCTTAAATTTTTGTTGATAGTAGTATTGTATAGCTTTTGAGTTAAGTATCCCAACAACATACTGCACATTAAATTGGGAATCCTTTATTATTGTAGAATATAGGCTTCTATTGCAGTATAAATTCTCATCTAGATAAACCACAGTCAAATAAGAGCCTGTCTCTCTTATTAACAAGCGTTCACCTGTATAAAAGATTGCATCTTTTTGAAACTCATCAACAACATCTTGGTTAACATACGAAATAGTCTTATAACAATACTTCTCAACATTGCTACCAGTAAGAAATCTATATTTACCATGTTCTTTGGAGACTCTATCTCTACCGACCTCAAAACCTCTTTGCATTATAGAAATACTTGATAAAGGTTTGGAATAAGTATTCATTTTTGCTAGTATATTGTTTGAATTGCCCAATAAATCATCAAAACTCCATCTAGAAAAATTGGATTTGTATAACAAGATTGTTGATGTAGGCATATTGACATTTTTAAATACCTCATCTCCTTCATTACGATAAGTTATAAGTTGACTATTCTTTTCAAGAAATATTCTTAATGGTTCGAACTTAATTCCTTTTGTATATAATGATCCTGTGATAAATGATAATACTCCAGTCTGATGCAAAATATTTATGCTATGCTCAAAGAAATAGGCATACAATTCTAGACAGTTCTTGGTTTTATACTTATAGTATAAATGATCTTTATCAATGTCTGAAACAACTACATACGGCGGATTGCCAATTACAATATCAAAACCATTTTTATCATCATCACGATTGAAAACATCGCTAAACCAAGTGTGCCAAAGAAAGAATTTGTTATTTTCGGCAAGATTGATATCTTTGAGTCTGGCAAGAATAGTTGGGTCGTATGCCTGTGCCTCCAACTGTTTGTTGATAGTTCCGGAAATTTCTTGTTGTAACTTCACCTTTCTATCGTGGTCGCTACAAGAGTAGTACGAAGATAGTAGATGCGATACCGTCTTTTGCAAGCGATTTTTTTCATCATCGAAGAGAGAAATCTCTCCTTTGTCTTTCTTGTATTCTTTTTCGTAAGTGAGTTTACTTAAATCCACACCCATAAAACTCTCAATTAGTGAGTTGCCTTGCATAATCTTATAGTCGAGATTGGGCAATGGTGATGGAGTCTCCTCATCTACCACGATGGAGAGCCAAAAACGTAAGCGGGCAATGTCAACTGCACCTTTCTCTATATCTACACCATAGATATTATTTTGAATAATGTTTTTCTTAATTTCGGCACGGTCGTAATGCTCTCCGCTCAATACTTCACGGCAATGCAGCAGTTCATTGAGCAAGCCCATTGGGAAAGCTCCTGAACCTATGGCTGGGTCGCAAATCTTCACCTCTTCCAGTGCTGTGAGTAGTTTAGGTTTTTTATTCTCAGGAATGTCATCTACACCATCTTCGGGAGTAAGAACGAAGTTGCGAATTTTGTCCTTTGCTATACTTGTATTGGTTTCGAGGTATGCAATGAGAGATTCCTGGCACATATATCGTACAATCTCTTTCGGTGTGTAGAATGCTCCTTTGTCCTTGTTGTCTTCAAGTAAATTCTCGAAGATTTTACCCAACATTTCGGGGTCAACTCCGACTTCTGCATCATTAGGATCATTCTCGTCAATGGTAAAGTTGTATTCGCTGAAGAATTGGAACAAGCGTTTGAAGTAATCGGCTGGGAAACGGCTTTCGGGCTCATCTTCTTCATCACGTTCAAACAATCCGCCATTGAGGTATGGAATATCCTTCCATTCATTAAGTAGCGATTTATCCCAACTGTAATCGGTAAACAGGGCTTCACGCTCTGCAGGTTTAGTGTTCAAGATACCGAAAAACAATGGTTCGAGGACTGAATCGAGATAATCATCCTTATATGCTGAATTCTCAAATAAATTTTGCATATAGTTTAGGTCGCCACACATCCAACCTTTGCGTTGCAAGAAATGAAGGAAGGTGATGCGTCCCATCATCTTCTTTACGTAATCACGGATTTTTTTTTCGTTATGGTCAAATGCTTGCGTCAATGCTGCATTAGGCTCGCCAAGCACCTTTTCTTCCCACTTGCTGCCAACCTTAACAAACCGCTTACCCGTAACATATTGGATAAAGTCTGCATATTGTTCACGATACTTATCAAAAAACTCATCAGAAAGAGCCTCTACAGAGAATGCTGTTCTCAGATTTTCAAATGAAATACCTTTTTTCTTTAAGAAGTAGAAACGCTCAATTGGTGTTCTGTACAGTAAATCATCACTGCCGAAGACATATGTATATCGTTTAGGTGAAGTTGCCTCGCCTTTGATATCACAAATAAATGACAATCGCCAATGGTCGCCACTATCAAATACCACCAATGCAGCATCAAACTCGCCCCAAGTCGGATTGATGAATGACTTTACAAGATTGCGTAGTCCCACACGCCTGTTTGCAACAGAGCCTTTTGTAATATTGTAATGAAATAAACCGATACGATAACTGTCTGTAGTATCTATATTTCCCAAATAGTAACCATTATCAGAGGTGCTTCCTATAATCCTTTCTGGTTCTTCTTTCAATTCGGTTGCATTGAAAAAATATTGTAGGAAAGTGTACCACTGAGTCAGATTGAAAGATGATTGGAATAGTTTTCTCAAAATATCCGGTGTATATGTAGTTGGCATAAAAATATTTACTTAAATGATTCTGATATAATGATTTGAGGATTAGAAATATCTTGGGCATCATGGCGTTGTTCTTTGTCCATTGTCTGATATTCTCCAAATAATTCCGATATTTTGTTTTGCAAGCTATATTCGTCCTGCCTCATTTTTGAGCGGTCGTTTTTGTACTCTCGTGATAAAGCCTTCAGGTAGCGGGGAAGTTGGGCATATATACCCTCATTGATGTATCCCATCAGTACATCGCATTTCGATTTCAGCTCACAGTCGGTGGTTATTTGCTTAATGGTCCGCAGGAATTTATTAGCTTCAAGCGAAGTCTTGTCAAGGTCTGTGCGATTGATAGATGATGTATCTGCAGCCTCTACATAATCGGTTGTATATTGAGCCAATGCGCTATTGACATGTTTGTAGTGTTGTTTCTCATTAGTAAATTGTGATGGTTGTTCTTCGGGCCTTGCTTTGAGATACTTTACTGCTTCTAGGAAGTCAATAATTTCAATACCAGTTTGAGTAGCCAGATAAAACTCGGTCTTGACATTGGAAGAAACAAAGATGACTGACTTTCCACTATGCTTTCCCGTATCACGCATTACTCTGCTCTTCATTGGCAAAGCCTTGATCTTGTGATATAGTTTACGGTCCCTGTCGTAGAGCTCACGCACTTCACGCAATAGGGAAATTTTCTTATCGATACTATCCTTTACATTGTTGTCAAACATTTGGAACTCCTTTACAATCTCTTCCTTTGAGTAGATTTGAGCATCTTCGCCAAATGCAGAGTGAAAACCCTGTAATTTAACAAGAGCGTTTTTATAGAGTTGAATTTCCCTGTCGCCCTGTTGAGATGGGTAGAACATATAGTTATAAATATTCGTAGCAACAGAACCGATACGGTTTACACGACCTATACGCTGCATTAAACGTGTGGCATTCCACGGCGAATCGTAATTGACAATTACATTGGAACGATGCAAGTTCACACCTTCTGCCAATACATCAGAAGTAATAATGATGTTGTACCTCATTGAATTACTGTCAAAATTGGCATCGAAATTCTCTTTGATAGTCTGTCCCAAGCGATTGCGGTTGCTTGCTGTTACCATCAATACATCTGTGCGACCTATCTCCTTTGTCAATCTATCGTATAAGTAATTCAAAGTATCGACACTTTCGGAGAACAACACCAATTTGCCAGATGGATTAACGGTCATATCAAAAAAGACCTTAGAAAGGTTTTCTCGGAACTTGTCAAACTTCGGATCATCATTCTCTTTCTCCCACTCTGCATTGAGTTGCTCCAATATCTCACGGTCATGATGGAGCATTTCAAGGAAATCAGAACTAAAAGCATTGGCTGAGAAAAGAATATCTTCAGTTGCATACCCTTTTGCAATGGCATGCTCGATAATTTCATCAAGCTCCATATTCTTTGCCTGCAGGTCTTTTACCTTCAAATCTGGAGCAATGATCACCTTGTCTTCATCGAACATTTTAATCATATCAGTTGTGATACGAAGAAGTGTTCGGAGTGACTTCTTGAAAGCATAGAAACTACTCTCCAATCGTTTTACCATATGAACACGGTAAATGGCAGCTAATGTCTGACCAATTTGTACAGCATTCTTATACTTGCTACGATATTCAGGTTTCAAGAACTCAACAGCGCGATAGCGGGCATAGGTCAGTCCCTTGCCTTCTGGATTCTCCTCTGTTTTCCCATCAGTCAATTGCTTAAGCGTCTCGTAGAAACGGTTGCTTGTATCTGAGTCCATTACATACTCCAATTCATTCGGTGGCAGAATTTTGGGGAATATGATACCCTGTGATTTAATATCTGCCTTATAATCGGGATCGTTGAGAATATTGTTGCGTGTACGGCGTACTGTTACCTTATCAATAACCTTACTACGTATCTGTTCATAGATTTTATCCACCTCAGCAGTAACATCACGCTGGTCACGCTCTCGCATCAATCTTTTATATTCATAGATAAGCGGAGCAAAGAAACCTTTGAGGTTGGGAACTCCGTCAATGGTACAGTTTTGGCTATTTTGAAACAATAGTAACTGATTCTGTAAATCATCAGGGCGGTTGTTGAGTGGTGTAGCAGAAAGAAGCATTACCTTCTTTTGAGTACTTTTCAGCAAGCCCATATTTAGGCAAGGCGATTTGCATATCTTTTGCAACTCATCATATTTACCAGAACTGTCGCTGCGGAAACCGTGGGCTTCATCGACAATGATTAGATCGAATTCCTCTTTGTCCTTATAATTGTCTTTACCTTCAAGAACCTTTGACAGACTGCCATTAGTAATGAACTGAGCTTTCTTGTATATTCCGAAAAGTTTGAATGTATTTCGCCAGTTATCTTCCAATGCAGGGGGATATACAACGAGGATATTGGTGTTCTTGCCGTTAGCCTCTACAAAACGTTTGGCTATCATCGTTGCAATCATAGTCTTTCCTAACCCCACAACATCAGCAAGGAACAAACCATTATGCTGCATTAGCATCTGATAGCCCTGAATAACTGCATCTTTCTGATATTTCAAATCCTTGACCCCATCGGGCAACTGAATGGAGAAGTCATCTTCCACTTGGTCGCCAAATGTATCAATAAGTACTTTGATGTATAGTTCGTATGGAGTAGGCTGATACCCCAAGTATGTATTCTTTTTGTACTCTTCAATATCTTTTGCTGTCAATGGAACAGCTTCGTTCCATAATGCCCAAAATTCATCGGAGCAAAACTTTACATCGTCAAAGTCTTTCATTGCCACATTGAGTTCATACTGTGGCGGCTGTTTAATTCCCAAACCTGAATCGGAGATATTAGAAGAACCCATTATTACCCAACCATCGCTATGCTCGCTATGGTTTTGTGGTAAGCATAAGTAGAATTTGGCGTGCAGATTTCTGGTAGCGTGAATACGCATCTGCAAGCGTCCCGAAACAAGGTCTTCACACATCTGCAAGATTCCTTCTTCGACTTCGGGAGAATATTGAGCATTCACAATATCCTCTTTGAAACCGTTATTGTAGATTTCCTTTGCTTTATCCTCATCGGCAAGCATCAAAAGGGCCTTGTTGTGCTTACGGAAAATATCATCGATATTGATACCTACCAAGATTTTAATTTCGGATATATCGCCAAGTTCTTTACGCAACTTGAAATAACCCGATGAACGAAAGAAACCAACGACAGCCAAAAAGCGATCGAATGTCACCATTCCTGATGCAATACCTTTCAACTTATCGAAAAGCGTATTGCCAAGTCTATTATTGAAAAACTTTGTACTCATAGTTCTACGCAATACAAAACTTCTGAATCAATTACTTCTATATGTTATTGCTGGGAATCTCTTTCTATGAGATTCACAAAAAAAGAACTCGTTCTAACAATCAGTTAGTTACAATGTTTACAACTATTTTAAATTGTACAAGTGAAGAAATAAAGGTGGATAATACCTATAAGATGAATGGGGTAAGTCGTTCAAAGCCACTGATTTCTCGGTCTAAAATGAGATAATTTGAAATAAAAGCAGTACTTTTGCATTAAAATGGGGTTCTCATAGAAAGAGATTCCCCAAATTATCGTTTTAGAATAAGCTCTATCCTATTTATTTCATTTCAAATTATGATATAGCAAATCGAGTCCCATTCAAAAAGAACGGAACTCAATCTATTTTAAGATGTTCAATACCCCGAATGTCGGTGACAATGTCGGAGATAATCAAACAGACTACCATTCTCCCAATGCAGCTAAAATCTCACTATTAGCGTTATCTACCGCTGAAGTATCAAGCGCAGAAAGGTATATAAGTGTGGTCTTCTCGGAATCATGACCGAGAGCATCGCTGATGACACTAATGGGAATCTGCTTCTGTTTGGCTATACTTGCCCAGCTGTGGCGGGCCACATACATAGTCAAAGGTATCGGTAACTGAGCCATTTCGCCGACCTTCCTTAGATGACGATTGATACGTTTGGATAGTTTCTTGTAGGTTTGCCTGTCATCGGCATCATTCGTGAGTATGGGCAATAGATACCGTGAGTCTTTGGGATATTTGTCTATGATGGCTTGCATCTGTTGCTCCCAACGGATATCCAAACGGCCTCCTGTCTTTCTGCGATAATAGGCCAAGTACCCATTGCGAAGATTATCATAAGTCAGATATGCCATATCAATGAACGACATACCTCTTAAGCTGAGACTTAATAAGAAAATATCCCTTGCATATGCAAGATGAGGATAGAGACTTAAATCCAGCTCTTTAATTCTCTTGATGGAATCAATGTCTATCGCTCTCTTTGCCGTCTGAGCAATTCCAGTATATACACTTTGGAATGGGGCAATAGATTCAATGAGGTGTAATTTTACCGCTTTGTTAAGCACTGTTCTCAAAGTTCGTATATAAAAGGATATGCTGTTCATGGTAAGATTTCTGTTTTTCAGATAGCGTTCATAATCCTCCATTACCTCTGCTGTAATCTCATAGAGCATAATATCTTCATTATTATTGAATTTAATGAAACTATGCAAAGCGGATATATATGTCTCACTTGTTCGTGTACGTCCCATATCTGCCAAACGTTTCGCTTGAGATAAGAGAAAATCAGAGAATGATTGCTGACGGTTCAGTTCCTCAAATTCAGAAATTATATTCCCAAAATCCAAGTATGTTCCTTTATCTATATGCCTTTTGATAATAGCATATATCTGTTGCGTCTCCCAATCGGTGCGATTCTTGATTTTAATAAGCGAATTACTATTGGTAACTATTCTACTATGTCGCTTGTCCCATTCATCGGGGTAAATCCGATACCCCGATGTATAAGTATGCGTTGTCCGTTTAATGATTATCTGGTAATAAAGTGTACCATCTTTACCCTTGATGACAGAAGGGCGAAAACATAATTTGATTGAAATTCCCATAACTATCTCCTTCTTCTTGATGTATTATTGTCATTCTTCCTTTCTCCCCACGGAAGATTAGACGATGAGCCGCCAGAACCAGTGCCGACATGAACCTCTGCCGGACCACCAGCGGCAAGAGTGAACGCTGCTCCCAGCAGTTCCGCCTGCTTTCCGTTTACCTGTTCCTGCGGCTCGAAGACAGCGTTGACAAATTCTTCGTCCGTGATTTGCCCGTTGAAATGTCTTTGAGCCATATCATAGTCTATCTGGAACTTGGTGTCCTCAAAAAGCTCCTCTCCGACCCGTGTCCAGATGTGGAGCGACGGGTTCCGGTAGTTGGACACGTTGATTCGGATAAGCTCTGCTCTGGATGAGAGGCTGTAACGCTGAGGGTTTGCCATCCGGTCGAGGCGGTCTATCTGTTTCCGTTGCCTGTCTATGACGGCATCTTTCTCTTCTGACTGTCGCTCGGCGGTTTCCGCCCTGCGGATGGCTGCGTCTATCTCTTTCTGGTAGCCGTTCCGCAGCTTTTCGATTCCTGATTTATGTTGCTCCTGCAACCGGGCCTTTTCTACCTGAAGAGCCTTAATCTGTTTATTGAGTTCGGCAATCAGCCCGTCCTTGTCCGCAAGTTCCTTCTTTGCCTTGGCAAGGTCTCCCTTTCCGAACCATGCGAGGATGGTGTTCCTGCCTTCCTGTGCCTTCTCCACATCGGCCTGCAACTTGGCTATATCCTCTTCATACTGGATTACCTGTTGCCTGTAATATTCCGAGTTCGCCTGATGCTTGGCGGTGGAGCCGACAATCCCACGCTGCAACCCGAACGGTTTCATGGCCGCTGCGTAACTGTTCTGGTATTCATGAAGCTTGGTGCGCCGCATCACATCATCCGCTGACAAACGGGGACCGGATTTCGTCTCATATTTCTTTTCGCCCTCCCGCTTCCTGCGGATACGCTCACCGGTTACAATGGGAACGACAGTGGCGTGCAGGTGGGGAGTCTTCTCGTCCATGTGCAGCACGCACGATACAAGGTTCTCTTCGCCGAAGGTCCCCTTTAGCCATTTGAGATTGGCATCAATCCAGTTGTCCAGTCTGCCGTCATTGGCAATCTTCATCATCTGCTCATGCGTTCCAGTCAGGATGATGCGGATGGCTTTTGTCTGGTTTTTGCCGACCTTGCGGCGCAGCCCGGCCGTGTCTATGCGGTGCTGTATCGCCTCGGTACGATTGGACACTCCTTCAGGGAACTTGACCAGCTCGCAGTTGAGATGTGTCCGGTCCGCATTGGCATTGCCCGGCACATAAATCTTTCCCTTGGCATCCTTTCTTTCTATATGGCATGACATTCCACTGTCATTACCGCTGCCACGCTGCAGGTGGCAAACCGCGTATTGTGTATTACTCATATCTGTTCGTTTTAATGGTTGTCATTTCTGTTGTAAAATCCCGTCATACAGCCGGAGGCATACCGGGGAGCCTGAGGGGTGTCCCTCAGCTTATTGGCTTTTTGACTGCCGGACGCGAAGCGGAGGCGGTGAAAATGCCCTAATAAGCTACGGGATTTTCCAACCCCTTTCCCCTTGGGACAGCAAGCTGTCCGGTGCCTTTCCGTCATTCTCCTTTCCCTGCATCCACCAGTTCGAGCCCGAAAGCGTCGATGAGGGACCGCAATACGGGATTGCGTTCTATCATCTGTTGAAGGATCATCTGCGGCGTGTCCTCCATCAGGAGGAAGTCGGCGATGTCCAGTCCGGCTTCACGCTGTGCACCGGTCGCAATCCTCTCCAGCATATCGGAACATGTGGCACGCCTGCAAAAGGATTCCAGCATCGGCAGTCTCCTCCTCCATTCTTCCGTCGCCTTAAGGTCTGGGAAGAGAATCACCTCCCGACCGCCCAATACCTGCACGGCCTCGCTGCTAAAACACCCGTGCATCCCTCCGGTGGCAAGCCAGATGAAGTCCGGGATGAAAAAGGCGGCGAACAGTGCCGTCTTCTCGCTCTCGACAATGGCTACGGGCTTGGCGGACATGGCGGCGGAAGTGTCCGACAGCAGGTGCTCTCCGAACAGGCACTGCTTCATCCTGAAGTCCGGCACCTTCCTTACCGAATGTACCCAGCTTACCTGGTTGAAAGGCTCCTTGACCCGGTGTCCCGTTTCAGCGTCGTAGCCCATGATCTTGCCTGTACGCACATTGCCGTTACGGTCTATCTGCCAGAATACGGCCGCCCCGTTCCACATCCTTGACGTGCCTACCCGATAAAGACGGAATAGCCTGTCCGTATCCTTCTTGCCCATCACTCTGATAAAATAGCGATGCAAGGGGTTGATGTCGTACCTGCGCATGGACTGCTCCACCCAATCGGAGGGAAGAAAGGATATTTGTGGCTTCTGTTCGGGCTGTGGCTTTGCCAACGCTTTTGCAACTATCGGTGTGCCGCCGTTCCTTTCCTGCTTATTCAATTTTTCTTTGACAGTCGGATTGTCCCGGAAGTATTCCTTCGGAGTATAGTGGTAGCCGCAACTGTTGATGTGGTCACAGATGCCCACATTGTCAGGGAACGAAACCTGTCCGGTCTCGTCAATGTAACGAGTGAAGCAGGCTTTCCTGCCGCACTCTGGACAGACGGTCTTGCTGCCCGGCCTGTATTTCTGAAGATGGAATCTGTATCCGTTCATGATGTTCTTTTTTGTGGATTCCTGCAAATGAAAACTGCCATTTGCAGTCTGCAGTTCTTGCAGTCTTGCAGGAATTTTACCTTTCCGGTACTCCGAGACTGCAAAACTGCAAAGACTGCAGGCTGCAACAAGGGGTCATCCGTTGCAGTTTCGAGTTGACGGCTCATTATCGTTTTCATCAGATTTTCCAGATTTATCATATCTGAATTTCTCATAATGCCCGGCCTTGGCTTTACGCAGCAGCCCGCTCCGGCACAGCTCCTTTAGGTAGTTCATCACCGTGCGCTCGCTGACATTCTGCTGTTCCCTGCCTGTTGCGATGGCCGTCTTCGTGTCGAAAGTGTCCGGTAGCAACGACAGCAGTACCTTGGGCGGTTCCTCGCACATGTCTTCCGCCACGAACGAGCGGATGCGGCGGTACGAGTCCTCGAAGTAACCGTTCAGCCGGATGGCGGCTTTTACCGATACCATATCCACAGATTGCAGATGACTCTCGCCGGAAGCATACCGCAGCACCTGCATGAGCAGGGCCAGCCGTGCCACCTGCGCCGGATGCTTCATCTCACGGCTGTCCACCTCGGTGTCGTCCTCTATCCGGTTGATGCGTTCCACTTTCCTGTTCCAC
>ERZ773178.1143-NODE-1143-length-29267-cov-23.577023_pt1 | contig 29267 bp, 23 predicted proteins | sample MGYA00580533_ERZ773178 | MGnify/ENA primary metagenome ERZ773178 (study PRJEB29015, sample SAMEA2737859) | human gut metagenome | biome: human gut; feature: human-associated habitat; material: faeces | place: China | collected 2012 ...
GCATGGAGTCAAATTTCTCCATGATTGAAAAAATTCCTCCAAAAGGTGTGAGTTTCTCAGATTTAATTTGTATTTTTGCCATGTCATATTAGAGTTTTGCTTGTTTTCTTTTTGCAACACTAAGATAAGTGAAAATTCTGACATGGCAAAATCCTGGGCAACTTTTTGTTGCTCAGGAACTTATAAATAAAGTTAAATTATAGTGTTGCGGAATTAAGGGGTATCTATAAAATTGATGGTGTAACCTGGTTCTTGAACGTATTATTTGCCATGTACTTATTTTTATGGTTTATTCATAAAATGGCGAATAAGACACAAAGGATAATTGTAATATCTATTGCTTATAGCATTTTTGTAATTGGTTGCATAAACATTACCCCCCCGTTATGTTTGGACTCATTTTTGATCCTTTGGGAATCGTAATAGGTGTTCTTTTTGCAGAGAAAAAGCAACTGGTTGAATATATACAATCAAGAATTACCACAAAGTTAATTATCCTAATAGGAATCATAGTTTTTACACTTGGTTTTTTGATGGGAACAATGCAGAATATAGAAGGATGTTACACAAAGCTAATATTATTAATTGTTGCTGTTTCGTCAATAATTTTTACTACAGCTTTAGCTACGGGCAAACTAACAAAAAAGTTTGGTAGCATTAGTACGTTTTTGGGTGGAATATCATTTTTTGTATATCTAACCCATGAAAAGATTGCCAACATAGTATTTTACTTTCGAGGCAGTAGTTCATTGGTTCTGACATCAATCGGAATCTGTATAATTTCTGTTGTTCTCTATTTGTTTTATCAAAAGATAATAAAAAAGATATATGGTTAAAGTTATAGCAGTCGTAGTCACTTACAACCGACTGAATTTGTTGCAGCGAGTTGTTGGTGCTTTGAAAGGTCAGAGTAGAAGACTTGACAAGATATACATTATTAATAATGGTTCGACGGATGGCACGAAGGAGTGGCTTGATGGTCAAACCGGCTTGAACGTAATCCATCAGGAGAACGTTGGTGGCTCTGGTGGTTTCTACAGAGGTATCCAAGAAGCCTCAAAGGAAGAGTGCGACTGGATATGGTGTATGGACGACGATGTGTTTCCGCGAGAAAACTGTCTGGATACATTGCTCAATGTCGCAGAACGACACGAGAAGTTGGGAATAGTTTGTCCGCACCGCTTGATGAGCGGTAAGACGTTTGTAGGCGAGGCAAAGACGCTCAATCTGACAAACCCGTTAAGTGATATGCACAACGACATGCTTACGGCTCAGAAGGTGGAAAGCAACGAGATTGTAAGCATTGTAGGAATGGCTTTCGAAGGTCCGCTCATACGCAAGGAAGTGGTAGAAAAGATTGGACTTCCGAACAAGGATCTGTTCATCCTTTATGACGATACCGATTATAGCTATCGCGCAGTGTTGGCAGGTTATAAGGTTCTGGTGGCAAGAGACGCCTTGATGGATAAGCACGACTTCCAGTCGAACTCCAGCTACAGAGAAGACAAGATGAAAAATAAATGGAAACTGGCTTATCATATCCGCAATACTGCCTACTTCGGTCATAGATATGGAAAGAACATTTGGGTGAGACATTTTGCAGCAATGCCATTCCTCCTGCATATGTATGCTGCCATTACGTTCAACTTCGTAAAAGGTCACAAGTATTCACTTTCTGACTATGGATTGTTCTGGAAGATGATGAGAAGAGGAGTCAGAGAAGAGTTAGGTAAAATGTAATTGTAGAATCTTTAAATCTTTTTCAATGAAATATGATTTTCTGATAGTTGGCTCAGGATTGTACGGAGCAACTTTTTCTTATTTTGCCAAGAAAGTAGGTAAGAAATGCTTGGTGATTGACAAGCGCCCGCAGTTAGGCGGTAACGTATATTGCGAAGAGGTTGAGGGCATCAATGTGCATAAATATGGCGCACATATCTTCCATACCTCTAACAAGGAAGTGTGGAATTTTGTTAACTCCATCGTTGAGTTCAATCGCTATACCAATTGCCCCGTTGCTAACTATAAAGGCAAATTGTACAACCTGCCTTTCAACATGAACACCTTCTGTCAGATGTGGGGTGTGACAACGCCGGAAGAGGCAAAGGCAAAGATAAGCGAACAGAAGTCGGAAGCTGTGGCTGCATTGAATGGACGCGAACCGCAGAATCTGGAAGAGCAGGCTCTGTGTCTGGTAGGTAGGGATATATTCTATACGCTTATCAAGGAATATACAGAAAAGCAGTGGGGACGCAAATGTACCGAATTGCCGGCGTTCATCATTAAGCGTCTGCCTGTGAGAATGGTCTTCGACAACAACTACTTCAACGACAAGTATCAGGGCATACCAGTAGGAGGCTATAACAAGCTGATCGACGGATTGTTGGAAGGTATCGACTGCAAGACCGATGTCGATTTCTTCAACTCGGAATATAAGGACTGGAAGAAGTTTGCCGACAAGTTGGTTTACACAGGAGCCATCGACGAGTATTTCAACTACTCGTTGGGCAAACTCGACTGGCGTACTGTAAGTTTCAAGACCCGCATAGAGGATACTGCGAACTTCCAGGGCAATGCTGTCGTTAATTATACCAGTCATGAGAAGCCCTACACACGTGTGATAGAACACAAGCACTTTGAGATGTTCGGTCAGGAGGTTTACGACTGTCCGAAGTCGGTTGTGTCGGAGGAATATTCTACAGAGTATAAAGACGGCATGGAGCCATACTATCCAGTGAACGACGAACGTAACAACCAGCTTGCAGAACAATATCGCAAATTGGCTGCAAACGAGGAGAATGTAGTGTTTGGCGGTAGATTGGCGCAATATAAGTATTATGATATGGCACCTGTGATAGAGCAGGTGATGGAATATTTCAAGAAATAAACTCTTATTTAGTAAACGTATGATACCAAAAATTATTCATTATTGCTGGTTTGGGCGTGGACCATTGCCTGAACTTGCACAGAAGTGCATTGCTTCTTGGAAGAAGTATTTGCCTGATTATGAAATAAAGGAGTGGAATGAGGATAATTTCGACGTGAATATCATTCCTTATACTGCTGAGGCATATCAAGCAAAGAAATATGCCTTTGTGAGTGATTATGCTCGATTCTGGATTCTTTATCAATATGGAGGAATCTACTTTGATACGGATGTCGAGGTGATTCGTCCTATTGATGATATAGTAGAAAGGGGAAACTTTATGGGGTTTGAAACGGATCCCTCTCTGACGAATGATGACGCGAGCAAAGCGACCGTCGCCCCCGGCCTCGGCCTGGGGGTGAACCCCGGCCTCGGCATTATTAAAAAGATGCTTGACTTTTATGAGGGCAAGCATTTTGTGCATGAAGCTGTCATGAGAAATCAAATCACCGTGGTGCATATCGCTACGCAGGTGCTTCGTGAAAATGGATTGAAGAATGTGGCTGGTATACAGGAAGTAGCAGGTTGCTTTATATATCCTTCAGAGTATTTTTGTCCTATCAATGTGACAACAGGTCGTATTCATATAGAGAAGAATACTCGTACGATTCATCATTATGCAGGAACTTGGGTGGATAAGAAATTCTCGATGAAAGAAATTATTAAGCGAATAATTCCAGAAAAACTTTTGCTTGCTTTATTTACGATGAAAGCAAAACTTAAAAATAAATAACGATGAAAGGTATTGCACGTTTTTTCACCCTTTATTGGATTATATATTTTCCTACATGTATAGCCTATAATGATTTACCTGGTTTTTCCAGTGTTGATGAGGCAATGACAGTATTGTTGTTTGTCTATACATTGTGGATGTATAATAATAATCGTAGTATCAATAAGCGACCATGGAAAGAGTTTACAGTTTGTATAGGTCTAATTGCTTTTTACACTGTTTACTCGCTGCTATTTGGTGCAAATGTAGCTGGAGGAGTTTGGCTTGATTTGATGCAAGAAATTCGTCCTTATGCAATTATATATTGTACATGGATTTTGAATCCTCGCTTTACAAAAAAGCAAAAGAAATGGATGTTAAGTACAATGGTCATAACTTTATTCTCTTGGATTGTCTATCATCCGCAGACCTTAGATGCTCAGGTTGAAGCAGAATTCCCAGTTCTTGGTCAACTTGCTATATGTACAGGTATGTCGTGGTATCTTTTTACTAAAGAGACTAAACGAAACCGAAATATTGCTCTTTTGTTAGTTTTAACTGGTATGTTAGCACCTAAATTTAAATTCATGGGTGAGGTGGTTTGCTTTATAGGTTTCGTCTATTTTGTCAAAAACAGATTGAATTTTAAGTCCCCTAAAACTATGATATACGTTGTCTTGTTGGTAACTGTCATATTGATGGTAACGTGGACAAGATTTGATGCTTATTATGTTTCTGGATTAAGCAACGATCAATTAGCTCGTCCTATGACTTATAAAACTTCGTTAAGGATTCTTTGGGATTATTTGCCTTTCGGTTCCGGTATGGGCAGCTTTGCATGTAATGGTGCCTGGAAGTTTTATTCTCCTTTATATTATAAGTATAATTTAAATGGCATCTGGGGATTGGATGAAGGAGGTGGTTTTATCTGTGATGCCTATTATCCAACTTTAGCACAGTTTGGTATTGTAGGTGTATTTTTCTTCTACTGGTTCTGGAAGCGTCGTTTGGCTGCTTTTGATATTATTGCAGATATGCGCTATTATCGTGTAGCGATGATTACTTTCTGTTGTCTTGCAATCGAGCAGACTGCCGACTCATCTTGGCTTTCAGGTAAGGGTATGGGATATTGTATGCTGATAGCATTGTGTCTGAATGCCAATAGAAACATCATGGAACAGAGAAGGAGAGAGGAAATGAGGAAAGAGATGATTGAAAAGCGACGAATGGCAGCAAATAGTGAAAATGAACAACTGAAATTGGCAGAGAAAATCTAAATCATGTCTAAAGTTTTAATGGTCGGCTCTGCCGAGCAGAGTGGTGGAGGCGTGGCGAGTGTGCTGCGCCTGATGAAGACAATGCCTTTCTGGGAAAAGTATCATTGTGGATGGCTTGAAACGCAGATACAGAGAGGATATGGCGTGAAATTGTGGTATGCGTTGAAGGCTTACTTCAAAGCGCTGTTTACGATATGGCAGTATGATATTGTCCATTTTCATACGGTGCCTGACAAGATTTGCCTGATTATTCAAATGCCTGTGCTCCTATTGGCATTGCTTGGCAGAAAGAAGATAATCATGCATATCCACATGGGGAATCAGTTGGAGAATCATACGCATAATAAATTGTTTATATGGTCTCTGAACCGAGCTGATTGTGTGGTGCTGCTGGCAAAGAAGTGGCAGAAGTGTTTTGCTGAGTGGTTTCCTACAGTGAAAGCCAAGACTGCTGTTGTCTATAATGCCTGTGCTCCTACTCCTGCCGTGGATTATTCTATCAAGGAGAAGAGTATCATCATGGCTGCCTTTCTGAACGACAACAAGCATCCCGATTTGCTCCTGAAGGCATGGAAGAATCTGAAAGCAGATTTTCCAGACTGGCATGTTACCATCATGGGAAATGGTGAAGTGGAGCGCTTCCAGGCTATGGCTCAAACTATGGGTTTGGATGACAGCGTTACCTTTACAGGTTATATCACCGGCAAGCAAAAGGAGGATGTCTGGAATAAAGCAAGTATCTATTGTATGTGCTCCCGCCATGAGGGTTTCCCTATGGTGGTATTGGAAGCCTGGGCAAGAGGTGTTGCTGTGGTAACTACTCCTGTAGGTGGTCTGCCTGATGTGATAGAAGAGGGAAAGAACTGCCTCACTTTCCCATTTGATGATGCTGATGCTCTTACCATGCAGCTTCGAAAGCTGATGGAATCTCCTGATCTTCGCAGGAATATGGCTGAATATTCTAAAAGCTTCGGAGAGAGGGTGTTCGCTCCTGTTATGGTGAATGAGAGCATAGAGAAACTATATGAGGAGATATTAAAAGATTAATAGTGACGTTTTGACATCATGAATATTTTTCAGATATTACAAAAGATAAGTCTTGTTCCTTCTTATCTGTGGGACAAGATGTGGGCGCCCGTATGGAAGCGCTGTATGAAACATTGTGGCAAAGGGGTATATATCCGCCCGATGTCGTCGGATATCAAGGGTTTGTGGAACCTGTCTGTAGGAGATGGTACTTCGATTCCTAAAGGTAGTACTATCTATTGTACGGATGCAGAATGTACTATTGGTAAGAAGGTGCTCTTCGGTCCTAAACCTACAATCATCACTGGTGATCATCGTATTGGCATTTTGGGTAAGTATATGACGGATGTTACAGTAGAGGAAAAGTTTGTGGATGGGGTGAATGTATATGACCAGCCTGTTGTCATCGAGGATGATGTGTGGTGTGGGACAAATGTTACCATCCTCAAAGGTGTTACTATCGGTCATGGTTCGGTTGTGGCTGCAGGTGCTGTTGTTACTAAATCCTTTCCTCCTTACAGTATTATCGGTGGTATTCCTGCTAAACTGCTCAAAATGAGATTTACGGAAGAGGAGATCAAGGAGCATGAAAGAATGTTGGCTGACAATATGTGATTCTATGACTAAGGAACGTTTATATTCGTTGGATATGATGAAGTGCATGGCTGCTATCTTCATCACGAATTCTCATTTCCAGCCGCTGTTTTGATTTATAAAGGTATAATTTAATAGATTAATAGACAAAGAGAGGCGTATTTTTTTACGTTACTTTACATTAAGGAGAACGAAAATGATTTATCATTATCTACTAACTCGATTTAATTTAGCTCTCTGGATAGAAGATAAGAATGGGGCAGCTATAGATCGGGAGGAATGGCTTAAAAGGCGAATGGCTCTTTTTGAAACATTTTGTCTGCCTTCTGTAAAAAATCAAAGCTGCCAGAATTTCAGCTGGATTTTGCTGGTGGATGCAAATACGCCTGCTGTATATCGGGAGAGGATTAAGACTTATCGTAAGCTTTGTTCTCAAATCAAGTTTGTCGGAGTTAAGGCTGAATATTCTTACCAGTTTGCTGATATATTCCGTCAGGTGGTGATGCAGGATTTGAAACAGAAGGGATGGAATGATGGTGATTTGTGCCTAACTACTTATCTTGATAATGATGATAGTATCGCCAACAACTTTATGGAGCGTGTACAGTCTGAATGTCTTTCTTTCCATCTAAATCCTTATGAAAAGTGCTTTCTTTCCTTTGATTATGGATTGCAGACCTATACTAAGTTTGGACATTTCTCTACCCGTATCTATTATCCCAATAATCATTTCCTGACTTTAGCTGAATATCTACTGTCTTCAGATTCTTCTCTATCCTCTCTACGAACCTGCTATGGTTATGGAAGTCACTTTCTATTGGAGAAGCGTGGATTGGTCAAGGTGCATCACATCAAGGAAAATATGCATCCGATGTGGATAGAGATCATTCATGAAGAAAATGTGGATAATGATGTAAAAATGACTCTTGATACACATATCGTTTATGATAAGGATATGCTCCGCCGTGTTTTTTCATTGGATATGGATATTGAATCCCATCATCTCTTCGCTTTCATCTTGAGAGTCATGAAGCAAATGTGGAGGAGGAGTAAGAATAAATTTTAAAACCAAATGAAAATCTTAATCAATGCATACGCTTGCTCTCCTGGTATGGGAAGTGAGCCGGGAATGGCATGGAACTGGGTGAGCAATCTCGCCAAGTTCTGTGAGTTGTATATTATTACCGAAGGGGAGTTTCGGAACAAGATAGAGGAGGTGGTGCCTACCTTGGAACAGGGGAAGAACATGCACTTCTATTATAATCCGGTATCGGAGGAAATCAGGAAGATGTGCTGGAACCAGGGGGACTGGCGCTTCTATAAATATTATAAGGAGTGGCAGTGGAAGACGTACCTCATGGCAAAGGATATCTGTAAGGTGGAGAAGATGGATGTGTTGCATCAGCTCAACATGATCGGATTCCGTGAGCCGGGGTATCTTTGGAAACTATCGAAGGAAACTGATATTCCATTTGTATGGGGGCCTGTAGATGCAAAGGATAAGTTTCCTGTGGCTTATCTGGATGGTGCTGGACTGAAGACAAAGTTGTTTATGCGTCTGAAGAATTTCTTGACTGGTATCCAATTGAGACATTCCAAGCGTGTGCTTCTTGCTGCGCATCAGGCATCGGTCATCTTCTCTGCTTCATCGAACTCTCAGCGTTCGTTCAAGAAATACATGAATATAGATTCGCCTCTGCTTAACGAGACTGGGTGTTATGTTCAGGATCATCCTATTGTGGATAAATCGCAGAAAGAAACGTTTGATGTACTTTGGGTAGGCAAACTGGACTTCAGAAAGCAGTTGGGCATAGCTTTACAAAGCGTTGCTATTACGGGTAATGAAAGTATTCGTCTTCATATTGTTGGAGGTGGTGATGCTGAACCATATAAACTGTTGGCAAATACCCTAGGTATTAAAGACAAATGTATTTGGCATGGTGCTGTAAGTCATGATGAAGTGCAAAGTATTATGCAGAATTCAGATGTATTCTTCTTTACAAGTGTTGCCGAAGGAACACCGCATGTTGTTTTGGAGGCAATAGGTAATAATCTTCCTGTTGTTTGCTTTGATACTTGTGGGCAAGGTGATGCTGTAAATGACAAGGTAGGTAGGAAGGTTCCTCTTTCTTCTCCGAGCCAGTCTGCTTGTGATTTCGCCAATCTGCTCAATGAGCTTGAAAAGGACAGGTCTTTGCTGAGGCTCCTTTCGGAGAATTGCAAGGAAAGACAAAAGGAGCTTTCCTGGGAGGAAAAGGCTAAGGTCATGGTGGAGTGGTATAAGAAGGGGAAAATGCTTTGAAAAAGCTTTTGAAAAGAAAAGTATATTTTTTCGAATCCCTCCGTCTCCCTTTAGCCAAAGGGAGCTCCACATCCCTCTCCAAGCCTCTGCCCTTCTCAGAAGGGAGAGGATGTAACCGCTCCTCCTGTCGCTCTTAACCGCTTCGCTATAAGGTTGGCGGGGCATCAGAGCCCTCGCCAGGTGGTTATGCGGGATGGGACCGCCTGGAGAAGTCTTGCTAAAATCAATGGTTATAAGGGATGGGACTGCAGGGACAAGGTGACAGGTGCATTGAGTAATTTGCTGAAAGCTTGCAGATTTTCTGCTATTTCCTTGGTGGTTTCAATTAAAAAACGTATTTTTGCGGCAGATATTATGAACTATAATAAAAAAGGAAACTATATTATGATGTTAGGTATTAATGCACCAAAGCCATTGGTTAAAGGAAAATTTGCTAAGGCTGTTCGCAAAGCTGTTCGCGATTCGATGGTTGCAAAGGAAAATTGGAAGGAACCTGCAACAAAAGGTCCTTGGAAGGTTAAATTTGTTGTGCGTTAGTTATGAATAAAGATTCAGAACTAATCATAGAGGTAGCTGATGAATATGAAAGTTTGAAATCATTCGAGAGTGGTAATCAACAGATGGATGATTTTATTCATGATTATTTGTCAGCTTGTTCACGTAATCATTTTTGTATGACTTATTATGTACGTCTAAAACCCAAGGGCGAGGTTATAGCATTGTTCTCTTTATCAAATGATTCTGTGGATTTATCTGAAGATGATTTTGATGATATGAGAATAGGAGCTGCGGGTACTGAATTACCCCTTGTGGAATATACATTTCGTGAGCGGTTTGAGCAAAAATGTACATATCCTTCTTTGGAAATTACTTATTTAGCGGTGAACAAAAATTATCAAAACATGAAAATTGGTTCTACTCTTATTGATTTTATAGCTAATATAGCTAGAAACCAGAAAGTGTCAGGCTGTATATTTCTGACGGTTAATGCTTTGCATACACCGCCTTATAGTGCAGTGTCATTTTATGAGAAGAATCATTTTGCTAAGCTAACCCCTGTTCCACAATTTGATGTCTGGCCTATGTATAAGACATTGTGGTATTGATGTGAACTTTTTCATTTTTGATGATTATGAACAACAAAAAAGATAGATTATATTTATAACTTTATTAAAATTCACATAAAATGAACGATTGATACATGAACATTCAAAAGCAATTTGATACAGTGACTGGAGCATTGAACATCTTTGATATGTCGTACTTGATTTCTGGAACGGCTATGTTGGGGCTTCTGATATATGCGTTTCCAGAGTTTAAAGGTTTTGTGTTTCATAAGAATCAGGTGATATTGTCCGTGGCTGTATGTATCATCATAGCATACGTGCTGGGGATGATAAGTTGGATAGCTGGTAAGCAATTTCGCTGTTGGATAATGAAGCGTTTCGAAAATAAATCCAAAGATGACTATCTGAATTCTACGTTTGAGGATACCGCAAAGCATTTCGTATTCAAAAATGAGACCATAACAAAATTGATGGCTGATAGTAAGAGCGTGGCTTATTCGTATATGTGGATGAGATTGGACAAATCTCAAAGCGAGGATTGTCGTAATCGCTTCGTGTATATATCTCGTTTTTGGGTCTTAAGGGCGATATATGAAGGGCTGATTCTGCCTGTCATGTTTTTGTCTGTTACTGTTTTCTTGCGCTGTTATCCAGTATGGAATGACTTGGGTGAAACTTTCATTCAATGGATTGGTGGATTGTGTGGTTTTACTATCCATCCTATTTTCGGAAAAATACTAGTAGGCTTGCTCTTTGCTTTGATCATTAGTATTATTGCAGGGATATTCATAAAATTACTGATTGATGAGGCAAAGAAATGTATTGATACTCAGGTAAGAGAAGTGATAGTGGCATATTATCATTTTTACGAAGAAGATAATACTCATCAAGATATAACTTAATTTTCTATACATTAAATTATGGCTTTTATTCCTAAAAATGTTATTGGAAGGTTGAATGAGCTTTCCTGTGAGAGTGTTGCAGAAAAGCTCGGTGTTGAGGTGATACATCATAAGGCATTGTGCATTGCACATGATGAGGAGCATCCTAGTATGGCTTTTTTTGGAGAGAACCGTAGTAGGTGGTACTGTTTTTCCTGTAAAGCTGGAGGCAATGCCATTAAGTTTGTTCAGTTAAAAGGTGGCTTGGACTTTAATCAGGCTTGTGAATGGCTATGTGAACAATTTGGTATATATCTTGATCATACCTCCAAAAATATCAAGATTAAACCGACAACGCCAAAGCTTAAGATAAAGCAAGAAAATACTGTTAAACCATTTGCCAAAGAGGTGGCGCAGTTCGTGCTAAATCATTGCACTTTGACTCAGTTAGGAAGTAAATTCCTGTTTGATGAAAGAAAACTCGATCCGGAAGTCATCAAGTCTCTGAACATTGTTTCTTTGGATTCTCCTTGGGAACTTCTAGAACAATTGAAATCTACATTTTCTGAGGAAGTGTTGAAAAACAGCGGGCTGGTAAATGCAAATATGAATTTGTGTGTGTTCACACCTTGTCTGCTCTTTCCTTATTATGATGTTGATGGTACTTTAGTTGGGCTTCAATCTCGGTATCTGGGTGAGAATAATAAAAAGCAAATACCTCGTTTTCAGTTTATTTCTGCTCAAAAGACCAGACTTTTCAACTTGCCTGTCTTGAATGAACTGAAAAATGGAGATGACTTATATATCAGTGAAGGCATTACGGATTGTCTTGCCTTATTGTCTTCTGGTAAAAAGGCATTAGCTATACCGAGTGCAACAATATTGCCTAAAATGGATCTGATGAAGTTGGCAAAGTTTCATCTGCATATGTATCCGGATACGGATGATGCAGGACAGAGGGCTTTTCGTCAACTTCTTAGTTTTTTTATTAATCTCTATACTCCATTGAGCTTAGAGGAACTTCCTGAAGGTGTAAAAGACTATAGTGAATATTATATGAAAGAATATGGCAAAAAAGAAAGATAGTGAGGTAAAAGAGTATACAGCATCTTGGTTACTGCAAGATCTTCAACGACAGATAGAATTGGAAGAGGAGAATGCTAAACAAAAAAGGGAAAAGACAGGGAACAATACTTTTTACGATAAAAGTGTATTGCGTGACAAGCAACATAAATTGAAGGTATTGAACTTCTTGCTAAACTTGAATGTAGAAAATGTAGATAAAAAGGAAGAGGTTGAAGATTTTGTGAAAATGTTGGTGAGTCAGAATGAGCCTCTTTTTGGCTTTACATTTTTCTTGTCATCTAATCCTCATTTTGATTATAACTGGAGTTATTTGAGAAAACAGTGTGATAACTTTCAGACCAAGTTGACAGCCTTATATCTGTTTTTCAACGATATGTTCCTTGCTGTCAATAGTCTGGTGAAACTAGGGGAAAAATATAAGAGGTGTGAGTTTGTCTTTAATGGCTTGTTTTGCTTATCTTTCCAAGAAGGTTCTCTTCTGCCTGAAATAACCTTGAAATGGGATAAGTTTAACAATCTTCTTTCGGTTGAGCATGGCATCTCGATTACGGTAATGGAAGACAAGCTACTGTTGTTTGCCATGAAATGCAAACGCAGTGATAAAGATGAATTGAAAGATGCTAAAATAGAGGACTCTATAAATGTTCTCATCGATAAATTCAAAGATGTTTGGAAAGGGTACCATCATGAATGAAATCAATAATAATGAAATTCTTTCTTTGCGAGAGAAGATTCTGAATGATTGCAATATCTATAATGCTATTTACAGCTTGGAGTCTTATGTTTTCGATAAAGGTCTGCTTGATAGCAAAGCTGAGGTTATGGGAAAAGATCAGGTTATGATTGCTAAAAGCGATCTTGAACTTTACTATGCCTTGGGAGACAAGTATAACGCCGACCTTATAACAAAAGTCATAGATGCTTGTAAATGCCGTCTTAAGGATATTCTTGATCCTGATAAAAGAGAGCTTTTTGAAATATCTGTGTATTTCAGAATGAAAAAGGTAGATGATGATGGAAAACTCATTTACCGTCCTATGCATACAGCTCGTCTGATAGATATGATATGCATGGTATGTATTCTGACTTGGTTGATGTATGATGATGATAACGAAAAGCGTAGCCTGTCTGAACTTTCCAAGTTGATACCTCATAACTTTTATGGAAATCTTCCAAGTACAGATGTACAATACTTATTTAAAGCCTGGAAGCAACAGTATAAGGCATTTTCTGATGATGTCATCGAGAATTGTCGAAATTACAAGAATAATCATCGCTATCTGACAGAAGTTAGTCTTGATATCCAAAACTTTTTCCCTTCTGTATCTCCTGAATATCTATATAATCTTATAATAGATAAATTATCCGCTACTTTTTCGTTGAGCAAAGATGGAAAGCCGAATGATGATTTGGAGACCTTGAAAATTGCAGTCGCTAAGCTTCTTTATTTTATAATTTCTCCATTAAATATAGAATCGTGGCAGGATGAATATTATATTGAAGGTTATCAAAAGGCTAGCGGAAATTCTTTTTATATGAATTGTGGCATACCTCAAGGGTTACCACAGTCTTATTTCTTTGGTAATCTCTGCATGTTGGAGGTTAAAAAAAGAATGATGTCGGAAAAACTATTTGATGGTGATGCTTACTTCTATGTTGATGACTCCGTAATTTATATAAAATCAGAATTGGATGTAAGTCAGTTTAATGATAAAATTGAAGCTTTAAACAATGATTTAGAGAGCCTATTTGTAAATTCTCAAAAGCAGGATAATGATTTTTATGGATTGCTGCCTAAAGAAAGTAAAACTTTTCAGGAACAGTTAAAATATAAAGTGAAATTTCATACCAAAGGTAAAAGCTCATGTATTTATATAGATGATGCAGATAACCACCTTGGTGGATTGCAAGATATAAAACGGTGTGTATCTAATTCCGGCAGTCTGTTCTGGAGCCTTGATGATATTGATGATTCTATTTCCTATAAGAAACTTTGTGCTATAAAAGAAGTTGTTGATGCAGAGTTGAAACAGCTTCAGAATAAAAAGAATGAAACCGATAATGGGGGTAGGGTAACGGAAAGTGAAGCTGCTAGAATAAAGCTGCTAAAGCGGTATAAAAAATATTTTCTCTATCGTATTAGTTTATTTAATCTGAAAATAAACTTGGATTCAGAAAGAAAACTTTGGGACAGTTTTACTCATAAGTTAGAACAAGTTGGTAAAGATGAGCTAGGAGATTGGCTTGAAAGAAACGAAGAAGAAAGTTTTCAATCGGAATACTGGCTTCTCATCGAGAAAATTTCTCAAAAGAAAGGTAAAGAAATAAAGAAACGAATTGAAAATTTTGAATCAGAACATACAAAGAAGAACAAACCGGCAAGTAATTTTCTGTACTATCAAAAAGATGTTGAGAATTCGATAGCTATGAAAGCTATCAATATCGATAAGTATGCCTCACTCAGACGTTGGGTGAAGGAAAACTATAGTGGAAATATAGGGTTGAAACAGGCAGCAAATTTTTCAAGGTTCTGTGAATTCTTGAAAGATATAACTTCTGATTGTTTAGATGATTCATGTGAGTGTTATTGTCCAATTGGAATAGAAAAATGCTCTAGATTTGTTAGGCACAATTCTCCTGACTTTCTGCGCAGGATATTGAATGTATATTTCTCGGAGTCAATAGGTGTGAGATGTTCTGACGATCATTCTTTTATCAAGTCAAATTCTAAGAAACTATGCTATACAGAGCTTCGTATCTTACTACGTTTAAGAAATCGAAATTTTGAGTTTAATGAGTTTGAGAGATTTGTAGCAGGTATCGATAACGATAATATTTCCAACCAAATGAAGGTTGATATGGCACTCATAGGAGTACTTGGAACATTCATACATCTTGTGAAGAACCCGGATTGGATTGATGATTTGATTCAAACTCATCGTATCACAAAAGGACTTTGGTATAATGGTTCCAAGTTTCTAAATGCTTATACCTTGCACAATGAGGAACATGCTGTTGCTCTTGTCAATCAGGCTGCTCATATTGTAAAGACGATAGATTATTTCGACCTGAAGTCTATAGATTATTATATATTGTTCCTGGCATGTTACTTGCATGATATCAGTATGGTGATACACCCTGACCTTTATAAGTTGGGATCCCCAAATAGTGATACGTTTGAGTTCGTATCAGAACAGGTTCTGAAAATGCAAGAGTCGGTATCGGAGTTCTTTGGTATTTATGAGAAAGATGATAAAATGAAAAAGCGTAATGCGCATTATAAAGAAGCAGGTAATCATCTTATAGAGGTCTTTGAAGCTGTTTATGATTTCTTTAGTGATAGGACACGAGAAAGGCATCATATTGACAGTGCGAATTTTATCTTAGCTAAAGCGCATTCGTTGCTGGACTATCTGGAGCCAACTCTTCTTTCATTCGTGGCAAAGGTTTCAGAGAGCCATGGCTGGGATTACAAAGATGTTTATGGTTTAAAATCAAGAGCGAAAAGAGATACTGTCAGTCTCAAATACTTGATGATACTCATTCGTTTAGCAGATTCGTTTGATGTTGCCAATGATAGGGTTAACTATCATCTGCTTCGCCAAAATGTTAGCTTCTTATCTGATATATCCCGTTTCCATTGGATATCTCATTTGATTACTGATAAGCTGGAGTTTGATGCTGATTATGAGACCCATATACATGATACAATTGGTGTGGATTTGTATGATAAGCCAATAACTGAGAAGCTTATAGTTAGGCTTTATTTGAATGTTAAATATCTGACAACTGTTACGAAACAAAATCACTGTGAAGGCTGTGATTGCAGTTTGGAAGATGGTAACATCCATATTAGAATTATAGGTGGTCCTGAAAAAGATATTGACTTAGTATGCAAAAGAGAGAAGTGTACATTGATGTGTTTTTGGATGATGAAGAAGCATGAATGGCTCATTAAAGAGTTACGAGCTCTGAAAGAGTATTTGTTCTCTGTTAATAACTCATTGATTTCAACGCAAATTGAAATGCAAATTATTTGCAAGAATGATATGAAACTGGATGCTGATTTGTTTGATGATGTTTCTCATTTCTTAAAAGTGGAATAAAGCAATAATCGTTACCATTAAAGTACTTCAATCAGTTTGATTGATGTGCTATAATGGTGCCGATTTGCCGATGCTATTAATTGAATATAATATTATAAGAATATGTTTGAAAACTTGGGTAAGATTGAAAATGTTATTACGAGTATTTTTACTCAAATATCTTTGAATAAATTGTCTAACTTCCATGACTTAAATGTCTTGGCAGAAAATGTGTTTATGTATGTGCTGAATGACTGCTTTGATTATCATTTGCAGAATGCTAATATATTGAATAATGTACCTAATCAAGTGGGTTTCGATCTGATTGACACTAAAAATAAAATTATCATTCAGGTTACTTCTTCTGATACAATAGAAAAATATTCCGAAACCATTAAAAAGGTAAAAAACGTGCATGGTCTCGAAGGATTCAATCTGAAATTCTTTATATTAAAAGCATTTGCTAATAAGCATCCTGGAAGTCGCAAAATATACAATCTCTCAAGTCCTATAATCTTTGATAAAGACCATGATATACTGGATGGAAATTGGCTATTTGTTCAATTCGCTTCACATCAGGATAGAATCCTGCTTATTGAGAAGCATCTGGAATTACTATTTAATGGTAATCTTTCCTATGAAATGATCTGTAGTCTCCTGAATTTTTCAGAAACCATTTGCGATTATCCTTTACCTGAGCATTATTTGCCTCGTAAGTTTGCTCTGAAATCAAATCGTTCGGAGGCCTTTGATGTATTGTTCTCTCCAGAATCTAAAGAATATTCTTTGGATAAGATTCTTGAAGAAGTTGTCGAGAATAATGAATTGCGTAAGTTTGTTGTCTTTAGTACTGCTCAGAATGGTAAAACAACAGAGCTTCATAGGCTGTGTAATATATTATCTAAAGATGTCGATATGGGTGTACAGTTTAAAGAGGCATCATCCTATACCCAATCCCATCATGGTAGATTCTTTAATATTTTGCCATGTAGATTAGAAGAAAACCAATACATTCTTCTAGATGGTATGGACGAACTTAATGATAAAGATAGGAATTCTTTGATAGATGAACTAAGGGATTTCTTAAAAAAGTACTCAAAAATAAAGGTTGTAGTTACATGCCGTTCAAACTATAACAATGGTAAAATGTTGAGTGATTTTACTCAACTTGAAATGTTGCCTTTATCTTATGATGAAATAGTATCTTACATAAAGGGTAGTCTTGGTGAACATACGACAAGTTTTATTAAATATATCGAACAGCACCAAAATATTTCAGAACTTCTTGATGTGCCATTCTATCTGTCTTCTGTTGTTGATTATTTTGGCGAAAAACATCAGATTCCTCAAACACAAGAGAAAATACTTGATTATGTATTTGCCAAAAGTTTGAAAGTGAAAGAAAAAGAGGGAGATACCATTAATGACTTAGCATATGGGGCAGAAGGCTTGTTTACTGTGATTGCGCTTACCATGCAATTTTCAGAAAAACAAGTATTGTCTGGGCAAGAATTATATGAATATTTAAAGTTGCCAAAAGAAAAAATATCTGATCTAACTTTATATACTATATTTAAAAAAGATTCCTTTAAGGACGTTTATTCTTTCATTCATAATGGCTTTAAAGAGCATTTTGTTGCAAAATTCTTAAAGAATCTTTCCTGCCAAGAAATATTAAAGATTGTATGCTATGCAAATGGTGATATTCCAATCATTAAGAAGAATTGGTATAATGTGCTGGTTCTTGCAGTCTCATATATGGATGAACCTGACAAGAAAAATCAGATGATAGAATGGTTGTTAAAAAATGATGTGAAGGTTTTACAGAATATTGATTCAACCAGTATTAGTATGATGGTTAAGCAGAGTGTTTTGAAGGGAATTCTAGGAGAATATAGAATAGTGCAAATATATCCTGATGATTTTTACAAAATAGCCAAGTTTATAGCATGCTTGTGCAATACAAAAAATAATGCTGAATTCCTGTTAGAAGAGTATAGAAATGTTCATAAGGTAAATCCATATTTGGCTTTGTTGGCAACTTGTGTTTCTATGGTGGACTTCTCCAGTCCTTCTGTTGGCATATTGCTGTCTGACTTCAAGAATGTTGTTTTCGATAAGATAAATGAACTGGGGAATAATGATGATCAGGAAACCTATTCTTTGTATGTACCTTTCTATAGTAGTTATTTGAATACTGAAGAAGACATTGATAGACTTATCATACTTGATATAAAGTCGAAAGATCATCATATCATACAAACAGCATTTCAGCTGATTGCTAATTTGAATCAAGCTGATAAATATGTGGAGTATATTATTGCGCAAGAAAGATATTTGCAGAACTATAGTCTAAAGAGTACAACTCATATCGTTCATCGCCATGATTTCTACAAATGTTTGGGGAAAGTTTATGGTAAAAATGAGTTAAAGAGATTATGGGAGTTCTTGCCGGTACTCTTTGATGAGGAAAAGGCGGATCATAATCAGGATCATTTGTTAGAACCTATTCAAAAAATGCTATGCAATAGTAAAGTGTATGCGGATGATGAGGTCTTCTGTCAAATTGTTATAGATTCATGGATCCAAATTGCTAAGGATCATGATTATATTTCTTTGCGAGATACTATTGTTGAAATTTATAAAGCGTTCCGTAATTTTTGTATAGAAAATGTATTAAAGCCTGACTTCATTAGTCTCATAAATGAAATTAGAGGTGTTGAAGATACTCAACAAGAAATAAGGCTTTTGCAAATTCTAAAAATAAAACTGTCTTTGTTGGGTGCAGAAACAGATTTGAAGGAATGTATAGAGGTGCTGCAACCTGATTCGATAAATGATTTTGGTATTGCAACTTGGCTTACTAATAATTATGATGATGCGTGGAATCTTCTGCATTATGACTTGGTTCATAAGAAATTTCCCAAAAGAAGGTTTTACCATCCTAATGAGATGAAGTTGCGTGAAGAAAAAAGCATGGCGTTGCTTCTGGATTATGCCCAATTTAAAGAAACGGTGCTATATATTGTAAATCAGTATGCACCAAAAGCTAGAAAGGACCTGTATGCAAAAGTAAAGGAATGCGAAGAAAACAAGTGGGATAGTTATGTCGGTTTGTTCATGAGCTTATTTTATAATTATGAAACGCAGGAATATGACTTGCAGAAAATCAAAAATAATATAGAAGATCAATGCCTTTATGAACTATTTGTATTGGATCAATTGGCAAATCACGGCATAAAACAGTTTACGGGTGAGCAAAAGGACTGTTTGAAAGTAATGCTTGAACATGTGTTGCCGAAGATAAAAGATAAACGTAAAGGACAGAGATATCTGAGTTTAGCATTAGATTATGAAATCACTTTAGATAAGAATGTTCAAGAAATATGTTTGAAATATGCTTCTGTAAGAGATCGCAGATGGGAACATGCTTTTAGCAAAAGACCTTTTATTGATTATGCTGTTCAAGCGTTAGGTAAGGAACGAGTTGAGCATAGAATTGTTTCTTTGATAAAGAATCCGGAAGGTTTAGATGTTTGTGACTACATAGAATTAGCTAAATACGCAATAAATGCGCACTTGTCGGAAGTGTATTCTTATATATTCGAATTCATTAAGCATGACGATGAAGGTTATTCTGGGAGTACCATAGAGTTGTATCTTAAGAGTGAGCCTGATGGGAAAGAACAAATTATGGCTATCTTCCAAGATATTCCAGATAAACATAAAGCATATATACTCAAACTATTGATGTATTATTCAAAAGATGATATGCAATGGGTAAAAGATACGCTAGTTCTATTTAAGGAAACACTATTGAAATATGACAAAAAGATATATTTGGAGTGTCAGGCATCATTAGGTAATCAGGAGGCTTTGGAAGAGATTCTTAAGTGTATGACAGAAAACAAATATTATTTCGGAAATGTGTTTACTGCAATTAGATTCTGTAATTATACAATAGATTCTTTACCCGTTTTCGATAAACTTTTAGATCTTTCTTTTACGATGGATTCATCGTTCTGGACAAGTAGTATCATTGACGGGATGAAAGGGATGGTTGGAACCTCTTCTGATAATCTTGAAAAGGTGATAGAGGTTCTTCGTGCGAAAATCACTGATGAACGTACGTGGTTAAACAAAACCATTGATAGCATAAAATATAGTTATTATGAAGCGGTTGACTCTCATATGACAATTGAAATGGCGGCAGAAAAGGTATGTGAAATGAAAAAGTGCTCCAATTCTTTGTATATATGATATTTTTTGTTTAGTTTTGCAGAAAAATTAGATAGAACAATGAGATTACATATACAAAATATCAATAAAATCAAGGAAGCAGATATAGCCTTGAATGGCTTGACTGTAATCGTGGGAGAGAATGATATGGGCAAAAGTACCATAGGTAGAGCATTCTTTTCTACCATCAAGGCTGTCTCTAATACGAGAAGCTTGAGTAATGAAAGTTCTGCCCACAAAGCTTCTAAGCACATTGATTCTTTGTATAAGCATTTCTATGGAAAGAAGATTATTGATGATGCTATCAATCTGTTGCCTCGTATCAAATCTGAAATGGAAAGAATATGCCAGGATGAGTCTGAACGAAATGCTTTCCTGGATCATCTGAATGCTAAAATCGATGAGATTGATTTGTCTCCTCGCCAAAAGTCTTTGCTCAAGGAGGATATTGCGAATATTCGGATTTGCTATGACCAGGTGGATAATCCTGCGGCTGTATTGAAAACGGAGTTGGCTTATCTGGTTGAATCTGAGTTTATGGGGCAGTTCTGTTCTTCTAAGTCTGAGCTTACTTATGTTATGCTTGATACTGAAGAAGAGGGAAGTCTGGTATTTAAGGCTAAAAATAATCAAGTGACAGATGTCTCTTTTTCTGAAAGAGAATTCTATGAGGATATCACTTATGTTGAGTCGCCACTGTACTTTCATCTTCTTGATAGCTTGAGATATTCTGTTGCTTATCGGGAAATGAAGTCTGTTCCTGGATATAAACCTATGGTTCCTGCTCATGTGAAAGACTTTGTAGATAAGGTGTGGAACATCCAGAGCTTTCATGCTCAACCAAGTTTGTTTGAACCTCAATCGAAGGAATATCACACAGAGGATATCATTCATGGTACGTTTACTTATGATAAGGGCTCTCGTAGCATCGTATATCAGAAAAATGGTATGAAAATCAAGCCTATCAATGTGGCTTCTGGTATCAAAAGCTTTGGTGCTTTGCAACTTCTGCTTGATGGTTATTGTATTTCTAATAATCGTCCTCTGATATGGGATGAACCTGAGAATCATCTGCATCCTCAGTGGCAGGTGGAGTTTGCTAAGGTTATCGTACAGATTGTTAATTCGGGTATTCCGGTGATGATCAGTACGCATAGTCCATATTTCCTGCAGGCAGTGAGGTATTATTCTGCTATGTATAGCATCGAGAAGTATGTGAACTACTACATGGCAGAGTGTGGAAATGATGATATGGTTAGTATGAAGGAGGTTACTAATGACTTAAACCAGGTGTTTCTTACCTTGGCTGAGCCTTTGAATAAAATCATGAACGTGGATGAAGTAAGGGGGAAACTGAAATGAAAGTTGCCAGTGAACTAATGTCGTATTTGGTAAAGGATAAGCATTTCTCCCTTTACTCTGTCTGTGAGCTCCATAAACCTTGTGCTACGGCACCCAGGTGTTCTTTGGAACTTGCTAAACGATTCGTGAATTTTGATGATGTAAAGACTGCCTATTGCAAGGAACATCAGATGATTTCTTGTGCTTCGGTAGATGGCTTGTCTATAAAGAACGAAAAGCTATTTTATCTAAAATCAGTTCTATAAAGGAGGTACATACATACTATAAACAGTGTAAGGAGTTAGATTCTTTTATAGATAATGGTCTATAGGATTTCACATAAACGTTAGTACTTAGCTAAACGTAAAACATATTTGATGAATACGACAATGTTAACAAGAGAAGAGGCTCTACGCCGCTGGAAGGCTTCTAAGGAAATCAGACGTAAAATGGTAGAGAAACTGGAGAACTTGGTTCGCAATAGTTGTCTGGAACGTACTGGTAAAGAACCGAATGGGGTAGAAGTATGGTAGGGGGCTTATTTCTCCGTTACCATCAGAGGTCTCGTCAGTTTTTTGTGCGGGATGGGACCGCCTTGCTAGAGGGTTGCTGCTTTTGTGGTGTTTCCCTATAGAAGGTTGGAAAGGCGCAGTAAAATTCTTATGATAGAGGCTCCTTTAGCTTCACTTATATTTTGATAATTAAAAGATTACTATAATGTTTTGTTTAAAATCTTTGGAGATTTTCGGTAGTAAAGCGGAACTCGCCTCGCTGCCAGAGGGCAAATTGCTCATTAATACGATTAATGCTCATTCTTATAATACGGCTCGGAAGGACTTGCTCTTTGCTGAGGCGCTGACGAATGGGGATGTGCTGCTTCCGGATGGAGTGAGCATCGTGAAGGCGTGTAAGTGGATTAAGGCAAAGAGCCTTCCGAAGGAACGTATCGCGGGATGGGATTTGTTTGTTTTCGAGATGGAAAAACTCGAAAGAGAAAGTGAAGAGTTAAGAACGAAGAGTGAAGAATCCAAGATTGTGATGTTTATGGGTAGTTCGCAGAAGGTGCTTGACCTGATTGTGAAGCGTGCTGCTGAGGTGTATCCTCACTTGAAGGTGGTGACGTATTCGCCTCCGTATAAGCCGGAGTTCTCGGATGAGGATAATAAGGCGATAATTGATGCCATCCATGCTGCCAACCCAGATCTCCTCTGGATTGGTATGACGGCTCCTAAGCAGGAGAAGTGGACTTATTCTCATTGGAAGGAGTTGAATATTCATTGCCATGTGGGGAGTATTGGGGCTGTGTTTGACTTCTTCGCCGGTACCGTGAAGCGTGCTCCGATGTGGTGGCAGGATCATGGCTTGGAATGGCTCTATAGATTGCTCAAAGAACCGAAGCGCATGTGGAGAAGGTATATTATTGGGAATACGCTGTTCCTTTGGAATATGGTGAAAGAGATATGTTGAATGAAGAAAATCAAACTTCTTTATTTCCTATTTTTCTGAATGTAATAAAAGAAAAGGAGTAAATTTCTTTTTTGGCATCATCTATTTCTTTATGCTGTTCTTTGTCTATTATTTCCCAGTTTTCTGAATTGATAGAAGGGAAATATGTGTCTGCTTTTGGCATTTTTTTATCTACTATCGTGAGATACAGATTATCGGCAAGATGCATACATTGCTTATAAATACTTTCGCCTCCTATGATGAATATGATGTCGTCTGTACATTTTTCAAGCGCATCTGTCAATGAGTGATACACCTCACAGTTTTCTAGTTGTATTTCCTGTTGTGTTATCACTATGTTCCGTCTCAAAGGGAGTGCGCCATGGGGGAGAGATTCGTATGTTTTCCTCCCCATGACTATGGTATGATTCAATGTAAGTTGCTTAAATCTTTCCATGTCCTTTCTGATATGGAAAAGCAGTCGGTTCTTGTAGCCTATCGCACCGTTTTGGTCCAGGCATGCTATGATATTGATTTGCATTTCAGAATATGATTATCACCCTCTGGTATGTGAGAACTTTTAATCTTCCATTCCTGTGGGTACAGATTATTGGCACGATTGCCTATATTTTTCATCCAACCTAATGGGACATTCTGATAAGTTACTATCATGTATCCTTTAGGTGTTGTTGGAGGCAAAGTAATCGCTTCTTTACGGAGATAGTTGATTGCATCTTCGTATGAGAGTTCTACTTGTGGAATATCAGTCTTATCCAATTCTGTCGATAAGGCAAGTGACTGTGCAGGGATCAGATCCTTACCTTTTATACTTCCGATTTTGATTCCTTCGTGAAGTACTCTTAATGATTGGTTTGCTTCTTTTACTGCCTCTGTCCATTTCTTGCTGATAGCATATACATCATTTTCTTTTAATGTATAATTCCACTCATCCTTATTTCTTAACCAGTTATTTTTTAATGTGAAAGGTTCTTTGGTCTTTCCTTTAGCGTTCTTCTTGCCAAGATTCTTTTTCTTTTTATCGCCTTCATATATGCCATTTTTGCGTAATACTGCAATAAACAATCCTTCTCCACGGCTTATACCAGGGAAGAAATGATACATGGCTTCATCATTGATAAGGCTCTTGGTAATATTCCAACTTTTTTCGATATTCAGAGGAAGAATTTCAGCTCCAAGTTCCTCTTTTATCCATTCTACGTTTTCCTCGTCTTCATGGGCATTAAAGGTGCAGGTAGAATAAATCAGTATTCCACCAGGCTTCAAGCAGTTCCAAATGTCACTTATGATTTCCCGTTGAAGTTTCCAACAATTATTTACATTGGCTTTACTCCATTCACTGATGGCTTCTTCATCTTTTCTAAACATGCCTTCACCCGAACAAGGGACATCGGCAAGTATCACATCAAATTTCAATTTTGTTTTTTTGTAATCTTTTGGATAATTGTTGGTGACAACAACATCCGGATGCCCAAACTTTTGAATGTTTTCTGATAAAATTTGAGCCCTTGTCTTCATGGGCTCATTGCTGAAAAGAAGACTTCCTGCTGGAAGAGCAGCTCTTACGCATGTAGATTTGCCACCTGGTGCTGCACAGAGATCCAGCATGGTGACAGGTTCTTTGACATATTGTCGGATGGCTAAATCAACAATCATGGATGAGGCTTCTTGTACGTAGTATAGACCCGCATGGAAAAGAGGATCGAAAGTGAAGTTCTTTCGTTCCGATAAATATTTGCCTGTTGAAGGGCACCAAGGAATTATTTCAGAGGTTGTTCCTTCGTTTAAAACCGTATCTTCGGAACATTTGAATGGATTGAGACGAATGCTGACAGTTGCATTCTCATCAATTCCTTTCATCAGTTGATTGAAGAGGTTTTCCCCCATAAGTTCTTTGGTATAAGTTTTGAAATCCTCTGGTAATTTTGTGCTTCTATCTGTTGTCATCTTGCCATTTATTTTCTTGTTAATTCAAAATCATTTGCAAATTAAAAAAATATTTTGTTTCTTTGCAACCAGTTAGCTTCATTCTTATTCAAATATAAACAAATCTTCCTCTTCTTTGGAAATCTCCTGCTTCTTAGGCTTAGGAGGATTTTTTAAGTTGCCTTTTTCATCAAATAACCCATAAGTCGTTCTGAGTACGATAAACTCTGTGCGACGGTTCATTTGATTGCAGATTTCCTGATTTCCTTTATTCTGTTTCAGAATGAAATCCGTTGTCAGTTTATCGCCTTCCTTGAGCCATGGATATTTAGCTGCCATCTTTTTGCTGATAGTCTTAGGTTGCTCTTTTCCATAGCCTACTGGTGTAAGTCTGTCTTTGGCAATTCCGTGCTGGATCAGATAGTTGACTACCGATTGTGCTCTCTGTTGAGAAAGGTGTTTATTATATTCTGCACTTCCTTTATAATCACAATGCGCACTAAGTTCGATGGTGACATTTGGATTTTCTTTTAATAAGTTTACCAATTCATCCAGTGCTTTTGTACTGTTGGCAGTAAGGGTAGCCTTATCAAAATCATAGAAGATATTATCTATTAATACCGGTGCCGTGATGGAAGCCAATGGGAATTGTAAGGTATATTCCTTACTTTCCTTAGCAGAATCTACTCGAATTTCTTCTTTGTGATTGAGGAATCCTTTGCAAGAAGCCATCAGGAGATAATCTACCTGTGGTTTGATGACCATACTGAATGAGCCATCACCTTTGACTGGTAGTTTCTTATATGTTCCATCGTTTCCGACAACCATTACTTGAGAAGCCGGTAACTCATAACCACCCATTTCGTAAACCCAGCCTTTGATGGTTGTTACAATTTCCGGGTTTTCAAAAGAATAGATGTGGTCGAAACCTCTTCCGTCCTTTCTGTTGGAGGAGAAATAGCCTCTATTGTGTGGACCTTCGAAAGTCATTCCAAAGTCGTCACCTTCCGAGTTGAGGGGGTAGCCAGGATGGAAAACCTTATATTTTTTAGTTTTTGGGTCCACTTTGGCAATATAGATGTCCAATCCACCCATTCCTACATGTCCATCGCTACTAAAGTAAAGGTCTCCGTTGGGTCTGAATGTAGGGAAAGATTCATTTCCTGGAGTATTGATAGGTTCCCCCAAATTCTCAACACCTCCCAAGCCTGCAGCTGTAATTCTTACTCGCCAGATATCCAATCCACCCATTCCTCCAGGCATGTCTGAAGTAAAGTACAACCATTCTCCATCAGGAGAGATGGCAGGGTGTGCCAAACTGCTGAGGGTATCTTTAGTAATTTCCAGTTTTGTGGCTTTTCCCCAAGCCGCATCGGAACGTGGGGAGGTTACTATTTGTGCATATCTTGGAGAAGACGGGTCGGTAGTGCATTGTGTGAGATACATTTCCCGTCCATCAGGTGTAAAGCAGCAAGCTCCTTCATCATATTCCGTATTCAGACCCGTACTGATGGCTTCTGGTTTGCTCCATTTTCCTTTGTCATCTTTTTCAGATATGAAAATATCGCCGTTTTTTGTTCCTGTAATACCACTCAGTTCATCTCCAAGCGCTTCATTTCTGGTAGATGTAAAATAGAGTTGGTCAAATTCATCACCAAAGAGCATTGGTGAATAGTCTGCTCTTCTGGAATTGAAAATATCCATTTTCTTCACCGTATATCTGCTCCCTTTTTTCTTCCATTCTGGTGCAGTTTGTGCTGATTTCAGTCCGTTTCGTGCTAAAATATCATAGCCATTTTTGCTCATTTCTTCATTTGGGAGAGAATCTAATATGGATTTAAATTCTGTTTGAGCAAGTTTGTAATCGCCGTTTTTTAGAAGTTGCCGAGCATAATTTAAGCGATTCAGGATATTGGCTTGTCCATATCTGATAGCATTTCTATAGGCTGCCACAGCTTTAGGAGTAGCATTGATCTTCTCATAGCAGAGCGCCATTTTTAAGGCTCGCTGTCCTCTTTTTTCTCTTTCTTTTGTCGGCGTTTTTGTATATGCCTGCTTAAATTGGTCGGCAGCATCATAATACTCACCCAAAGCAAGATACTTTTCTCCCTTTTTGATATTCTTATCAATACCGCATGCGGTCAATAGTAAGCTACTTACTAATATTGACAAAAATGCTAAGCCGATATGAGATTTATTCTTCTGTTCCATGTTTTTAAATAAACTCCAGTTGTTATTGCTGACTGAATGGTAATCTGAACTGACAACCGCCTTTCCAGTTGCTGCAACCATATGCCGTTTTTCCTTTGATAATGGTTCCTTGCCCACAGATAGGACAAGTTTTTCCGATGATACTGTCATCTGCAGGAAGATTTGGAGATTTTGCCTCTGTCTTTTCTGCCGTATTACCATTTTTAGGCGTTTTTTCTGCCGTATCACCCTGTTTGGTTGATTTCTTTGGAGCGGTTTTCTTTCTTGGCTCTTTTTTCTTGAGGTCCTCTTCCGTTGTTATCGTCACATGGCGAGCACTGTTGTCAGACAATACGTCATTGACGATTTGGTTGATTTGTTCTTTCAGGCCATTGATAAAGTCGGCTGGGTCATAGGTCTTATGCTCGATGTCTCGGAGCTTTTTCTCCCAAATACCAGTCAACTCACAACTTTTCAACAGTTCCTCGTGGATGGTGTCGATGAGTTCGATTCCGGTAGGAGTAGCCATCAAGTTTTTTCGTTGGCGCTTGATATAGTGGCGCTTGAAGAGCGTTTCTATAATGCCGGCGCGTGAGGAAGGGCGTCCGATTCCGTTCTCCTTTAATGCCGCACGAAGTTCTTCGTCCTCGACGAATTTTCCAGCGGTCTCCATTGCTCGGAGCAAGGTTGCTTCAGTATAATACTTAGGTGGAGTGGTCCATTTCTCAGTGAGAGTTGGTGTATGTTCACCCGATTCGCCTTTTACGAAAGAAGGGAGCGTTCTTTCTTCTACCACTTCCTTCTTGGCGTTATTTCCGCCATCGTTTCCGTTGGCATTATCAGTTGCATCATCGTCATCGGCATTTTTCGCATCCTTCGCATAGACAACTCGCCATCCTGGTTCCAGAATTTCCTTGCCGCTTACCTTGAATTCGATTTTCTCTGGTTTAGGTCCATCTTCATTGATGACTTCGCCCAATACGGTGGTCGTAGAGAATTTACAATCCGGATAGAACACACTGATAAAACGTTTGGCGATAAGGTCATAGACATTTGCCTCCATATCGGTGAGTCCTGTAGGTGGAACACCTGTTGGGATGATGGCATGGTGGTCGGTCACCTTACTATTATCAAATACCTTCTTGCTTTTTGGCAACTTTTTTCCGGTAGCGGCGAGCTGCTGGACAAGCGGGAGGTACTTTTGTTGGCTCATGATCTTGGCCTGGCTTACTCCGTTGAGTATTTGTGGACATTTCGGATAGATGTCATCTGTCAGAAACTGTGTATCTACACGAGGATAAGTCGTGTATTTCTTCTCGTATAGACTCTGGATGAGTTTCAGCGTAATATCAGCAGAGTAAGCAAATTTCTTGTTGCAATCCACTTGTAGTGAGGTGAGGTCGTAGAGGTGAGGTGGAGCTTCATTTCCCTTTTTCTTGCTCACGTTTGTAACGGTGAAAGGTTTTCCTGCGATGGTGCTGAATGCTTTTTCACCTTCCTCCTTGCTGGTAAACTTGCCGCTGGTAGCCGTAAACTGAGTATCGCGATAGATGGTAGCAAGTACCCAGTATGGTTCGGAAACGAAATTGTCGATTTCCTTCTGTCGGTTTACGATGAGGGCAAGGGTAGGGGTCTGTACTCGACCGATGCTGAGCACCTGTCGATTCTGACCATATTTCAAAGTATAAAGTCGGGTGGCATTCATGCCGAGAATCCAGTCTCCAATGGCACGTGAAAGGCCTGCGAGGTAGAGTGATTGATACTCGTTCTGGTCTTTCAGTTCCTGGAAACCCTGCTTGATGGCTTCATCAGTCATGGATGAAATCCACAATCTTTTGACCGGGCATTTGGCTTGTGCCTTTTGCATCACCCATCTTTGGATGAGTTCACCTTCCTGTCCGGCGTCACCACAGTTGATGATACTGTCAGCGGCTTGCATAAGCCTTTCGATTGTATTGAATTGCTTGCGGATTCCTTCGTCGTTAATCAGTTTTATTCCAAAACGCTGGGGAATCATAGGCAATGCGGACAGGCTCCAGCGTTTCCACATTGGAGTATAATCATCCGGTTCTTTCAGCTCACAAAGGTGGCCGAAAGTCCATGTTACTTGGTAACCATTACCTTCCATATAACCGTCGCGTGCCGTGGTAG
>ERZ773178.1162-NODE-1162-length-29019-cov-11.960641_pt1 | contig 29019 bp, 32 predicted proteins | sample MGYA00580533_ERZ773178 | MGnify/ENA primary metagenome ERZ773178 (study PRJEB29015, sample SAMEA2737859) | human gut metagenome | biome: human gut; feature: human-associated habitat; material: faeces | place: China | collected 2012 ...
GTATCACTTTATGGAAAACCTCAGTTTGACTTGTCCTATTTATATGCTAGCACCAGTCTTACATTGTCTAACCCAGACAAGCCTCTCTTCTTGTACCCCTCGAACTTCTCTTCTACCTTCTTCTGGTCTTGGTAGTCAACATCGTCCCGTAAGTTGATGTTCAGCATGGAAGCGAGGCGTTCCATAGCGGCACTGTAGCTAATATGCTCGTAATCAGAGAGGAAGTTAATGACATTCCCCCCGGAGTTGCAAGCGAAGCAGTAGTAACCGCCACGGTCGTCAACATACATAGCCTCTGGATTAACAGAGTTTTCATGGATAGGGCATTTACAACGCCACCCATTACCTTTGCGTGAAAGTTCTACATGAGCGTAATCTTTGATGAACTTTGGTAAATCTATTTTCTGAATGATGATGTTTTGGATGTCCATGTGATGTTTCCTTTCTTCGTGAAATGTCTGAAATATGCTCCCAGAGCCGCTCTAACGAGTTTTTATTGCTTCTAGGTTAAAATTTATCTGCAATAGGTGTTACACCTAAAAAACGTGCTTGAGAGAGCTATTTTTTCAATCCCGGGAACTGGATGATGTTATCATTCTTTCTCTCCAGCAAGTCCAGTAAACTATCTTTCCGTTTCCGGATAAGGCCTTTGAGAATAACCAATTCACCTTTCTCTGCGCCACCATCCTCCCGTTCAAAGTAGTTATCAACTTGCATCAACAACATAACCAATTCCTTGAAAATCTTGTCCTGTCTTTCCTGTTCTGTCATAATATTACCCCCTTAACTTCATCAGCATGTCAATGGAGTAAGCCGCTTTGTCGGTCAACTTGGGCCGAGGCCGCTCCTTGTAGTAATCGAAAGCTCTCCAAGAGGAAGCTTTATGATACAGTTCTCGAAGAGGTGTACCTAGAGGCATCACATGGGTCTGTAGATAGTTTATCATATTTGTGATGTCCCCGTCAGGGTTCTTGTTAAAAGCTTCCATCACATTCTCGTAGTTCTGATACCCCCAACATTCTTTCCCGACCGTCTGGTCAAGGTAGAGTTGAGCTAACCGGTCTCGTTCAGAGTTCCTGTTCATTTTTTACCCCCTACATTAATTACTTGGTATGATTCATTCACGGGCGGTAGAACGAACCATACCAACTCATCGAATGATGAGGAAAACATTAACCGGAAGAAAATGAGGAGATTAAAAACATTCATTTAATTAATATCTATCCCCCGCCCGTGGTTGGGGATACATCTTCTTTACCTAATCTTTTAACCGGTTAAGAATTTATCTGTTCTCAATCTAACATATACAAGATATTACTTGGTATCGTTCTTTCTACCGCCCGAGAAAGAATGTAAGCGGAAAATAAATCGGTGTATAGAAAAAGCCCCAGACTTATGCTATCCTTTGTTCATAAATCTGGGGCTTTAAGTTTATTTACACTTTGCACTTCTCCTAGACCTTGACTGCCCAGGGCAGGTACTGATCCAAGGTTTCGGCATTTTGAAGTTTGCCGTATTTGGCAGCTGTTCAAAGAGGTATTTCAGATACCGTTCGGAATCCAGGTTGTTGGCTTTGGCTGTTTCGATCAGGCTGTAAACGATTGATGAACCTATTGTCTCACAAACATCCAGGAGATGAAATCCGCCGATTTATTTTCCGCTTACGTTTAATCGACGCTGTCGGAAGATTCGAGAGCCTTGAGTGTCTTTCCGTGTTCATTCTTCCAACTTGTAAGTCCATTAGCGCTCTTGCCGATAACAAACATTGCTGCATAAGATGGACTCGTGAACAGCATGTCCTCCTGAAGAATTCCCTCCTCATCAACGGATGCGTTCTTCCGGCGTTCTTTTATTACATTCGGAATCGTGTCATCATCGACAGTTGCTATATGGCTGTTCTTGAAAACCACAAATCCTTCTGAAGTCTGTGATCCGTTGGCTTCGACTTTACCGACGTTCTTTATTGTGCGCTCCAAATGAAGATTTGCGATTTCATCACTGACAGTGGCCGTCGTATTGTCTGATTTCTGGGCAGCTGGCTTTTTGACGGGCTCAAATACCTTGTACCCAAGCGTCCCCATGATTACTTTTGCATAGTCGATGAATTCCTCCATCTCACTTTCTTTCTCCTCGGTAGTATTCCCGTGGTTCGGATCATTGCCGTTTTTCACTTCATAACGGTTTGCTTCAATAGCGAGATTACAAAATCGATTTTCAAGGTAGCTTATCTCTGTCGGTCCTAATGAATTGTTGGAAGTAGTGAATACAACTGCCTCCGTCCAATAGTCCTTCTCTGGATTGCGCTTGTGCTCCATCAAACGATTCAGAATACCTTCACCATTTTTACGTGCGCCTGCCTGCCCGATGTAGACTACTTCCTTTTCAGTTTCATCAGATTTTCCGAAAAGGAAGTACACGCCGCTCTGCTTAAGGTCCTCACGATCCTTGCACTTATCCAGCTCAGTCCGAGGGATTTTGTATGCCACACCGGTCCAGTTAACAAGGGAGCACTTAATACGTCCACTGGCATCTCCGTCCATCAAATACAACTGTATATTCTTTCCATGCGCTGCCATATCAAACCCCTCACTTCATTACCTTGTCCATCAATGATTTATAGCTGTCTACTACGTCGTAGACAACATTGTCGCTGGAGATTGCCTTGAAGTGCTCTCGGGCGCAGTGGATCTTCGACTCCTCAATCAGCCGTAGCTGCATCGAAGACATGGAGCCTTTCGTCTCCGCAACGAAGTAGATGTGCTTGACGCTTCCTTCATAGAAGGCAATCGCCCAGTCAGGATTGTAGTGGCCGACCGGAGTGGAGATGTAGAATCCGTCCGGTAGCTTTACGTAGACCGCCACATCCGTGTTTGTATCAAGCTCTGTGGCGAAGTCGCGCTCGTTCGTCGAATCGTAGACAATGTGGTCGTACAGATGCTTCTTTGCCTTCATGGCGTTCGTGCCGAGCTTGCCCTTGATGGTAGGCTCGGTGAAGACGTCCGTGCCGTAGTGGTCGTCCATCACGCTGTAGGTGATGTGCTCGATGATTGCCGTAGCCTTCTCGTCATTAATCAGTTGCGATGCCTTGAGGATAAACTCCTCAGGATTGTATTTGAACTGGTCGAACGTAGCCTTATTAATTCCGGTGAGGATCTGAATGACAGCCTTCCGGGTAAGCCCGGTGGATTCAACGATTCTTCCAACAAGGTCATATGTAACGCTCTTGCTGGCGACTATGGTCTGCTTGGTGCCGATTGTAGAAGACGAATCCCGGACAAACGCCGCACCAGACCGCAGCTGCTCTTTGGACTGTATTTCAACCATCGAGCCGGATTCGACTTTGAAGTAGATCTGCGCCACGCGCAGTCTGCTGTCGAGTGCTGCGATAGATTTGCGGACAAGCTCGTCCGTATCGAAATCCACCACGTAGACGGACTTTGCGTTGATCCGCGACCAGAGTGCTTTGAACTCCTTGCTGTTAAGCTTCTCTTCGTCGACCTGCAGTTCCACGTTGTTGCTACGGGCATTCTCAGGCGTCATTGCCTTCGGATCGTAGATAGAATCGATGATGTCCACAACGGCGGCTTCAAAACCATTGACCTCCTCGGCCATCTTGAGCTCGCCGTTTGCCTTGTCCTCGTAGTACTTGTCTGTGAGGACCCCTTTGCGGTCAACATAGCGGTTCACGGTCATTTCGTACATGATTGCCGATGCCGTATCGGAATCGATAACCATCTCGTTGCCGTGATCGCCCGTGACAACACGGTTCAAGAACAGGTCTCTCGTAACAGCACGAGGACGGTCTGCGATATCCTCGGCAATCTCAGACTGGAGTCCCTTGGCAAAGCTCTCGTAACTTTCAGACGCAATTACGGTCAGCACATTAACGTTCTGTACATCATTTCCAAGAACGCTTGCATCCTGACGCTCGCCATCTTGATTAACGGCAAGACGCATGCCGCGTCCTACTTCCTGACGTTTGCGAACCTCACTGCTTGACGATTTCAGTGTACAAATCTGAAAGACGTTCGGATTGTCCCATCCTTCTCGCAGCGCAGAATGAGAGAAAATGAATCGTACGGGCGAACGCTTCGGATCGCGGTCAAGCAACAATTCCTTGTTCTTCATGATTAAATCGTAGGCATCTATATCGTCTGAAGTTTTCTCTTTCTTCTTTACTTTTCCATTAATCATATGTCCTTTTTTATCAATTGAAAAATATCCTGCATGAGTCTTTTCTACAGGAATTGAATCCAGATACTTTATATATTCATCATCTTCAAACTCCCGTTGCATATTCTTGACCACATCCGCATATTCCTGCTCGAACATGTCGGCAAAGATACCGTTCTGAGGCTGTCCGTTCTTATCATAAATCCGGTAGTGATCTACTTCGTCAATGAAAAACAGCGAAAGTACCTTTATACCCTTATTGAACAGCTCCCTCTCACGCTCGATATGGGAGAGGATGGTCTCTCGTATCTGGATACGGCGCAGCTGATTCTCGTCCACTTTGCCAATCACGTCTCCGGCGTAAAGCTTGATGCCATTGATGAATTCGATGGAATCATCTCTGCCGTCGATGCGCTTGACCACGAAGCCGTCCCGGTACTCAGGCAGCTCGCCGGAATGGTCAAAGAGGTTGTAGCCCTCCGTCACGGTAGCGCTCATCGGCTTGATTCCGGATGCGCGCTTGCAGTCGAACTGTATAGTTGCCGTCGGAGCTGATTTGGAAAGGTTCAGTCCTTCCAGATAAACGAAGCTCTCAGTAGCCGTCGTCCCGCTTTCCGTGATGCCCTTGACGGCGATCTTCTTGACGAGCTTCTTGTTGTAGGCATCCATCGCATCAAGACGATAAATCAGGTTGTAGTACTCCCTCGGTGTGGCAGAATAACGCAGTGTCAGAAGCGGATGGAATTCCTTCAAACGTTCTTTCGTCTGCTTGCCTTCGACAGACTGTGGTTCGTCGATAATCAGAACCGGATTCGTCTTGGCGATGATATCAATCGGTCGGCGGGAACGGAACTCGTCGAGCTTCATGTAAATGCGTCGCGCGTCCTTTCCGCGGGCGTTAAACGCCTGCGAATTGATAATCATCACATTGATGGAGCTGTCGGAGGCAAAACGATCTATCTCAGTAAGCTGAGAGGAGTTGTAGATGAAAAAGCGTATCTTCTTCCCGTATTCCTCGGCAAAGTGGTCCTGCGTCACCTGAAACGACTTGTAAACGCCCTCGCGGATGGCGATAGACGGCACGACCACGATGAACTTCGTCCAACCGTAGGCCTTATTCAGCTCGTACATGGTCTTGATGTAGGTATAGGTTTTTCCGACGCCGGTCTCCATCTCGATGGTCAGGTTGTATTTGCCTTCGAGCTTCTGGGAAGGCTCGATCTGCCCATCACGCTGGATCTTCCGGATATGCTCAAGTATCTGTCCGTCGGACAGTTCTGGCACGATCTTTGCGTTCGACCAGCCCGTGAAGTCATCGTCCTCGTTCATGCCGAGCTGATAGGTTCCGGTTCCTCTATCCATCATGTAGGTGGGCGTGAGGTATGGCTGCCCGGCAAAGACATCCACGACGGCTTTGGCGGCGTCAGCCTGAAACTTTTGATGCTTGAATTGCAGCTTCATTCTGCCACCTCCTTAAATAACCTTGACTCTTGTATCCGGCGCAAGAAGCTTGAATATCTCGCCGACGTTGATTTTCTCTGGGCTACTTGCGAAGCTGGAATCCCTGAACACGGCACGAAGCGGCTGACGTTTGGCAATGGTCTTGATAACCGACTCCGGCACGTTCTCGTCAAAGCATGCAATCAGATCCCCATCGTTATAGGTATGCACCGTGCAGCCGTCAATTGTTTCCGAAGTATAAGGAAATGACAGAGGAAGTCCCCAATCAAGCAGGCATCCAAATAAAAGATCAAGATCGGTTCGGTCAGGCTTCACGTTAGATTCAAGCATTGAAACAAGATCTTGCGTATAATCCCCTGCCGCATAGTAAACATCTTTCATATTTGTATCGTCGAGCTTTAAAACACGGAAACCGTCATCAAAGTTGGCGTCGGGATTATCCTCGTGGATTTTCTTTGCCGCGCGACGGATACGTTCTTTGCCAATCTCACAGATGTTTTGGTATCCGGCTTTGTAGGCTTCACTCTTTTCATCCGTTTCTTCCGGCAGCTGAACCATGATAAATTTACGGTTGCCGCCGTCCTCGGCGTTGAGCTGCATCACGGCGTGAGCGGTGGTGGCGGAGCCGGAGAAGAAGTCGAGGATAATGTCATCTTCAGATGTGGCTACTTGTAACATCTTTCTAATTAATCCAGTAGGCTTCGGTGTATCAAAGGCATTATCGCCAAAAAGGCTTAATATGTCTTTTTTTCCTTCCTTATTTGTAGCTACACTATCCCAATAATTAGATATTGGTTGTCCTTTGCTCTCGGAAAGATACATAACACGTTGAGGTACACCGCTATTATCCTTTCCAAAATACACTTTATGCTCATCGACTAATTTCTTATAACTTGATTCCGGGTAGGCCCATAGTCTTGTATGCTGAACGCCAGAAGGAGTTGTAATTGTATATGTATAACCTCCGCCACTCAGACCTTTAGACACTGTTAAAGGAACCGGTCTCCATTTACCACAAGGAAATTCATCAGTTGGATCTTTATATGATTTATCAACATATTCTCCTGAAAGAGGCTCTAATGCTAACTTTGCTTTTTCCAATCCGTAACACAGTACATACTCACCTTGTATTGCGACATTCTTTGAATCGTTTGATATTTCTTTCTTTCTTTTCCATGCAATTTGAGCTATAAAGCAGCTTTCTCCAAACACCTCATCACATATCTTCTTTAAATTCTCCTGTTCATTGTCATCAATGGAGATAAAGATAACCCCATCCTCACTCAGCAGGTTTCTCGCCAGCATCAGCCGTGAATAAATCATCGAGCACCAGTCGGAGTGGAAGCGCCCGTTGGAATCCGTGTTCTTGAACAGGCGGTTGCCTTCCTCGTCCACCTCGCCCGACTCATCGGTATATTCTTCGCCTGACATTTTGAAGTCGTCGTTGTAGATGAAGTCGTTGCCCGTGTTGTAGGGCGGGTCGATGTATATCATTTTGACCTTGCCAAGATAGCTTTCCTGCAGGAGCTTGAGCACTTCGAGATTGTCGCCCTCGATATAGAGGTTCTCCGTCGTGTCCCAGTTGACGCTGTCTTCCTTGCACGGACGCAGAGTTTTACGAATCGGACGGTTTGCCTCCACGATGGATGCTTTTTTGCCAACCCACGTAAACTCATAAGCCTCATCGCCGTCAATTACAGAGTCAGAGAGCATCTGCTTGAGCATCTCAAAATTGATAGCTTTCTTCAAATGACCGTTTTCGTCCCGCGTCTCCGTGACACAGTTTGGGAACAGTGCGGCGATCTTCGCTACGTTCTCCTGCTGGATGTCTTCGGATTCCATTCTCATCTTATCCATTGTTCGTTCCCTCCTGTTTGTTACGATTCTTATATGCAGTACGTATTCTGTTGAATTCCTCTTCGTTGTTTTCTAATTCCTTGAGCTTTTCATGTAAAAATTCAAGTGCAAAATTGGAGAACTTATGAGTCTTGCCGTTTTTTGAAACGGTTATCTCCAAATGGTATTTCTTCGATTCTTTCATCTTGAAATACCAGATAAGTGCATAGAGATCATAGGTTGAAATTCCAAGCTTCTCAGCCATTTGTTTTTGAATGTACGGATGTGTATCGTCGGGATTTCCTTCAGGCACTGGAACTTCTTCGGCAAGATCAATATTGCCAGTAACCTTTAATACCGGGATACCATCTGTTTCATTAAAGCTTCCTTCCTTTATATATTTTGCCTTCTTTAACACCTGCGTTACCAATTTCCGATCAAATGCCACATCAACTCCATATGGAGTTGAAAAATGACCATTGCCGTAATTCACTATACCGAGATTTGCTGTGCCGCTTTTACGTATTACTTCCAGCACCTTTAATAGATTCTTGCGCTCACGAGTTATACGCTCTGAAATGATTTTCTCCATTTCAGCAGGCTTTATTTTTCCATTTCTTGCCCGATATCTATAAAATACGTCTCCGGCGGTTATGCTTTCGCCACTATGGCCTTTGAGCGCAATAACTGGCTTAATATCAGATTCATAAGCGTATATCCACCCAACTTTTTTACTCTCTGTTACAGACACGCCATTCTCGTCGACCTTTTCAACATCAATATCAAATGTACCTGTTTCCCAGTCTATGGCGGGAGCAAAATATGAATTAATGGTTTCTGTTAACTTTTCCTGTTTTAGATTTTCCAAGTTGTTATTCTTCAACCCCAGTATGCTTCTCGGAGAATCCTCGATACCGAAAATAATGTATCCACCTGTATTATTGGCAAAGGCAGCCATGGTTTTTGCATATGCAGCTGCGCTCCCCATGTTGAACGACTTCTTGAATTCCACAGTATTGCTTTCACGACTCCTGAGCTTTCCATTTGGCGTCCTGCGAGAAAGGATTTTCATTACTTCTTGTTCATGTTCATGTTCATTCATTCAAATCCTCCAATTCCTTTCTAAGCTTCTTCAGCTCCGCATTCATTTCCATCTGCCGGTTCAGCTGCTTTTCCTTCCGGATCTTCGCCTGCAGCTTGTTTATCTGCTTCTGCAAAGCATCTCTGCGGTCGTCTCTTGCAACTGATTCCTTCAGTGATTCCTGCGACGTAGCGGCCTGCAGAACGTCTCCCGCAATCTGCCGGACGAAGTTCTCATAGACCGTGTCGATGTTCAGCCCGTCAAGATACACCGGAAGTTTATCTTCGGGCATCCATTCCGTTTGATAATATCTGTCAACCTTGAACGCAGCTTTGCCACTGCCTGCGGCTTCCTTGTAGCCAATCACAGCTTTGTACTTTCCGTCATACTCCAGTACAAAGAGAATATGATACGGGATCTCCCGGTCAATCTGCTTCAGCACATTCTCGTCAAGTGTTTTTTGATTGAGCCGGATATGGAATACTTCTATCTCAGTGACATTCTTTCCTTCTGCCAGATTGACAGTTGACGGCGCAATTTTATTCGCCCAGTAAATAATTCGTATCTGGTCGACAAAGCTCCGCTTGAGTGCCGGGCTGACGGTCAGGTTATCATAAAACTTCTGTTTCGGAATTCGCTTGTTAAACTCCGTAGATTTCGGCAATCCCAGCATAGGCTCCTCCTTTACATTACCACGAGGAAGGTCACCAGCTCGAAGTCGTCGATACCTTTCACTTCCGAAAGCAGGGCGGATGTGCCGCCGCTCTTGAAGAGGCTGTCGATGTCGCTTTCCTCCTTGGTATCTATGATTGAATTGATGGCATCGGACAGCAGCGCTGACATTTCACTCATGTTCCTGCCATCATCGGTTTCTTTATTAAAACGGTCGTAGACCTCCACAATCGGTTCAGCTTTTCCACGACACAGAAGCCTCATATCATCAAGCAGCTTCTTCGGATTCAGATAGTCGCAGACGACTTCACCTTCCAGACTGATATAGACCATGTAGAACGGGTGAATGCGATTCAGGCTGTCAATGTTCACACCGTTGTTACGATTCTTCAGTACGAAAAGCACTCCTTCTGGCAGGTCTTCCGTCTTCTTCACCACGGAATGCAGACCGAATGGCATGTGATCGAGATCCGGATGCGTTTTAATGTATTCGAGAAGATCAAGTCTGAATTCATTAAGACCGAGATCCATGATGGATATCCCGCCTGACATGTCTTCCAGATCCACCACTTCGGTCTGCAGCTTCTTAAGCTGCTCGCGGCGATATTCCAGGTCTCCTTTTTCTTCCGGGCTGATAGGATTGTCGTCACCAGTAGACGTCAGAACGGATATTTTCATCCTTGTTTCAACACGGGCTTTCAGATTAATGTACTCGTCAAGCGTCAGATCCGGCCAGAAGTTCACGAGCTGGATCTGCTTGTTCCTGCTGCCGATGCGGTCGATACGTCCGAACCGCTGGATAATACGCACGGGATTCCAGTGAATGTCGTAGTTGACGCAGTAGTCGCAGTCCTGCAGGTTCTGGCCTTCGGAGATGCAGTCGGTTGCGATTAAGATATCGATGTCCTTCTTGTTTCCCGGCATAAGGACGTCTCGGTCCTTAGAAACTGGCGAGAAGCATGTGAGGATGTTGTTGAACGTCGCCTTGAAGTTCTTCAGCGTGGTTCTGCCGTCGACCGTGCCACTGATCATGCCGGTATTCAGGCTGTACTTGTCCATGACGTACCGGCTGACATTATCGTACAGGTACTCTGCCGTGTCGGAGAATGCTGTGAAGATCAGCACCTTCTTGTTGCCGGGGTTAATCGGGTTCTCGATCTTCTGTGAGATGAGCTTGTAGAGCTCCTTCAGCTTCGTGTCATGCTTCGGTGTAATATCTGCAATCATGAGAATCAAAAGTTCGAGCGTATCCGCATCTTTTTGTAGCACGTCCTTCCAGCTCTTGTAATCCATATCGGCAAGGTCAATTTTTACTTTACGTCCGACAGTGAAGTAGTCGGTGTTCTGGTCCTCCATGTCGAAGTCGTCGGAATCAGCTTCATACATGTCGATGTTGGCTTCTCCATATTTCTCGTACTGAGTGATTCCGTCGATTGTCTCCATAATGAGTTCGCGGATGCGTTCCAGTGTAAGCCGGAAGGATGAGACCGAGCTTTCCAGCCGCTTGAGAAGATTGACGCTCATCAGCCTGCGGATACCTTCTTCACGTCCAGACTGCGTCAGATTGTTTCCCTTGTGGTGTGTCAGATCAATATATTTCTGCATCTTGCTCGGGAAGATATAGGCAGAAGGCGTGTAAATCTCCAGCTGAAGCTGAGAGAGCTGTTCGTATATCTCGTTGTAGTTAATGGCGCTCGGAAGATCCGTCAGGCTCGGCCTAAGTGAGATTGGCTTGCGCCGTTCCGGGAACTTGCCGATCTTCTCCGTGTTGTAATATTTCTCGATATGCTTTCGTGACCGTGCAATGGTTACAGAGTCGAGCATTTCAAAGAAATCAAAATCCAGTCGGCGCAGCAGGTTATCCGTTGTCCGTTCCTCAGCTGGGAGCTTACTCCAAACATTGAATGCAGTCTGGGCCTGACGGAATATCTCGTCAATCGACTTTGACGTATTCAACTTCTCATCAATCAGCTCCGGCGTTCCTTCATATGCGAGAGCAAGTTGATTCTTAAGATCGTTAAACCGGTTATTGACAGGAGTTGCTGACAGCATGAGTACTTTCGTCTTCACTCCAGCGCGCACAACTTTATTCAGAAGTTTTAGATAGCGGTTTTCCTTCTGGTCCTCGCCGGAAAGTTCTCCGCCGTTTCGGAAGTTATGTGACTCGTCAATAACTACAAGATCATAGTTTCCCCAGTTGAGCCGGTCGAGATCAAGCCCGTTTGATGTACCATGATCGCGCGAAAGATCGGTATGGAAAAGAACATCGTAGCGGAGTCTGTCTGCAGCGATGGGATTGTTGACGTAGTTATCTTTATATGTATTCCAGTTTTCTGCCAGCTTCTTCGGACAAAGTACAAGGACAGATTTATTTCTGTTTTCATAGTATTTAATGACAGCGAGAGCCGTGAAGGTTTTACCAAGACCGACACTGTCGGCCAGAATGCAGCCGTTGTACTTTTCGAGTTTGTTGATAATGGCAAGCGCTGCATCTTTCTGGAAGTCGTAGAGCATATCCCAGATTTTGCTGTTCTTAAAACCTGTCGCTTCGTTAGGCAGTACGTCCTCAGATACATCCTCCAGAAACTCACTGAATACGTTGTAGAGCGTGATAAAATAAATCAATTCAGGAGAATTCTCGTTATAAGCAGTCGTAATGTTTTCCAGAACAACATCAGTGACGTCCTGCAGCTTTTCTTTATCGTTCCAAAGAGAATCGAAGACCTGCAAGTACTGCGCCGCGAATGGAGTCTCGAGGCTGTTCACCATATTGTAGCTATTGTTGCCGCGTTCGCATCCAATATCTACCGTCGTGAATCCGTTCAAAGGCATGTAGGCTGTTTTTTCAGTTCCGGAGTCGGTAACCATGAATCCCGCCATGTTCTCGCCGGTTGTATTTGATTTAAATGTGGCCTTTCTCCTGATCCAGTCGGCGCACTCTTTTGCGATTGCCTTCTGCGTCATTTCATTACGCAGCTTAATTTCAAATTCCGTGCCGTAAAGGCTCTGCTCACGAGTGAGCCGAGGAATGTAAAACTCGCGCTTTTGCTTTTTCGCTTTCTCTGTTACAAAGGTCGGCGATGTGAAGATGAAGCGGAACTCATCAATGTTTTCGAGTTGCTTCTTCAATTCCCTATAGGCATACATAGAAAAGCAAGCCGCTGCCACGGAAACCTTGCTATTCCGCTTTATCGTTTTTTCCATGTCGTCTCGAACGATGTTCGTGACATTATCAAATACCTTCATTAAGCTTGCTCGCCCTCCATCGGACAGACTTCCTCATCATGAAAAGTAGATGCTTCCGTTGAAGCATCAAGTTTTATCTTTGTAATCAGCGAAGTCATCTTATCCTGCATGTACGGTTTCTCCTCCCTTTACTATGTTCTATCATTCGGTGATTTTTCCTTTGCGAAGCCACTCGTCCACTTCCGAAATCTTGAATTTGTAACGCTTGCCCGCTTTGTAATAGGGAAGCTTCCCGTCTTTAATCCAGTTTCTTATCGTGTCGTTGCTGACGCTCAGATAGTCAGCTATATCTTCGAGGTTCACCCATTTTTCAGGCATTCCGTCTGCCGTCATTGTTCTTTGAGCTTCGTCTTTCATACTGTTCCTCCGTGTCTCAATTCGATGTTCCATATGTAAATACCGGAATCTCAATGCCTGCTTCCTGAAGTTCTTGTATCAGGTCGCATCTCGTTATTGCCCAATGCGTCCGATTCATCTCGTTGAACCGGTTGTCTCCGATAAGCTGCAACTCTTCCAGAAGCTCATTCAGCCGTATCTGAGGGATGTCCAATCTGTACCTGCACCAGTAGACCTTCACATCATTTTCATAGATCTTGTAATCCGACACAAAACCGTATATGACCTTCTGTCCATCATCGGCATTACCGTACTGATGATTCTCCGCCATAAAAAGAGACAGCATCATAATGATCTGCTGCTTGTCCTCTTTCGTCATGCCGGAGAATTTTTCTTTTGTCTCCTCAGACATGCACTCGGATAAAGCTCGATCCCGCGGGACTTTGAAATAAGGCTTGTCGTACTCCTCAGTGCCGATGACAAAGATGTTGTAATACTCGCGGTTTATCCGCGGTGGCACATAAAACTGTCCTCCAAGCTGTGGCATTCCACAAAACTGCTGGTTGACCTGCATTTGAACTGTGCCGTAGTTTGGCAGAATCGTATTGTTGTCCCCGTTTTGCTGAATGAACAGAGGATTATTGATTACCTGCTGCGAAAATGCGGCAGACTAATTGTCGTCTTCTTGCTCATCTTCATTTGACTCATTATCAGGCTGGGCATCATCCGCCGGTTCCGCATTCTTGGGCTCCGGCATATATGTCCTGATGTCAGCTGTAATGCCTTTGCCTATTTTCTCCTGCTTTTCAAAATCAGAACCTTACGAACTATGGCATCCGACCTTGCGAACGATTTGGTGAATCCTGTGAAGTGATCACGGGAGAAATCGCTCAGCTGGCGGATTTCCATGGGATACATGGTTCGGAGCATTTCTGAACGTTTCCTATCAATTCCTATTATATCGAAATCGCTGCTCGGTTTCAATAATCTTGTGTGACTCCGGGATTAACAGTCTGTGAATTCCCCCTGTGACTGCTTCGCAAAAGCAAATCACAGGAGGAAAAATTCATGACAAAAGAATCCAAGAAGTATCGCATCTACGATAAGACTACAAAGCAGTGGTACGAGATCCCGGAAGACCAGTATCGCGAGTACGACCGCTGGCGGACGGCGCTAAGGAAGCGCATGCAGTATCGCGGAGAATGCTTCTGCCCGCGCAGCAAATGGTGGCTTTGTGATACCCACTGCCTGGATTGTGAATTCTACATCGCGCCATCAGTATCGCTTGATGAGCCCATTATTTTAGATGATAGATCTAGCGACAGCACTCTCGGAGATTATGTTTCGGATCCGAATACCCTCACTGAAAAGATAGAAGCTGACCGTGATTTGCTCCTGTTTCTTTTTGCTCGGTTATTGGATGCACTCAGCGTACTTTTGCAGATGAAATGAAGCGCTTCCGTGAAAAGTATCGTCATTTCCTTAATGATTAATTTTCTTTCTATAACATAAAATAGCCGGCACAGAACATCCCTCCGATGTCCCGTACCGGCTCTTTTCATGCAATCTTCTGTTTTACATCGGCCACAATGGCTTTGACTGCCTGCTGCATCAGGGTGATATACAGCCTGTTCCGAATCTTCACCCACCAACTGGTAGTGGTCTGGATTTCCGCTTCCAGCGGGTCCGTGAGGTTCTTCATCTGGGCTTCCACCAGCTTCTGGACGTCATCCAGGTCGATGGACTTGATGCCCTCGTAGGCTTCGCTCCTGGTAAAGCCTACGAGGGCATCGGTGACGGCTTTCTTGATTTCTTCACGGTTCATGGTCATTTGCCTCCTAGAATCAGCTGTTCGTAATCGGTGATGCCCCGTGCCACGGCTCTGGCCAGGGCATCCTGAGCATTGGCCAGGATTTCTTCATCATCTGGATTGGTGATGAAGGCCAGCTCGACCAGGACAGCGGGTCGGTGTTCGTGAGGACATACAGGCCGTTGACGCCGGGCGTGGCAATTTTCACACCCCGGTCTGTCGTATCCAGGGCATCGACAATCTGGTTCTGGATGCAACTCGCCAGCATGCTGCCACGGTAACTGCCGGCACAGGCCCAGGTTTCTGTGCCGTTGGCTTCTTCGGCTTCAGCGGCATTGCAGTGGATGGATACGAAAATATCGGCATCACTGGCATTGATGGCCTCGCAGATTTTCTCCAGACTGTTGGACTGGAGCAGTTCTGTTGCTACTCCTGCCGCATTCAGGTAACTTTCCGCAGATTGACCGACGGCCAGGGCTACGTCACATTCACGCAGACCGCTTTCACTATTGACGGCCCCCGGATCGGGATGGCCGCCCGACGCATGGCCGGGATTCAGGAATACTTTCATGGTTTTTCTTCTCTTTTCTGATGAACGGCGGACTTCACGGTGCCGCCGATGTAACCGAGAAGCCCTGACGCAATGGGCATAGCCAGTTCGTTCAAGGCATAAAAAATCGCCAGAATCAGTGCTGTGACCAGCCCGATGATGACGATACAGTCGGGGATATTCACTTTTTCAAACATGCCTTACACCGCCTTCGGCGTGACGGTCACGACGCCATCCTTGCGGACGATATCGAAATTCTCCATGGCCAGGATGCGGTCAGCTGCTGAACTCCAGTAGCTGTCTGCCTTATATGCATCCAAAGCAGCTCTGGGAACCAGGATTTTGGTCTCAGCAGGAATACCGCGTTCTGCATCGTTCACATTCTCTACGACAAAGTCCACGTTCACATTGTCCAGGACGAGGTATTCCAGATTCTTGCAGGTCGAAAGGGTATGATACGTATTGAGTTCGTCCTTCCCGAGACATTGCACAGAGTATCAAAGTACACGCATTTCAGGCTAGTACAGTAAGCAAACAGGCTGTAAATCGTATCAATATCACAAAAGCCGCTCAGATCAACTGATTCCAAATTGCTGTTGCCCAGAAATGCTGACCCTAGATTAGTAATATCATTTTTTGTAACATTGCTAAGATCTATGCAGATTTCATCATAGCCAATCCCCGCTTTGTTTTCACTGGATGGAACCATCAACTGATACAGGGAGGCAGCATCATGAGAAACATCTACTACATAAAGGCTGCTCCCTGATGCAATCTGCGTTTTGGATTTCAAGGGACTGTCCAGGGATTCATCCATATACAGCTGATTCTGGTACAGATACACCGTATAGCCAGCCGGAACAATGATATCCGTCGGGATGGGCGTAGCCTCTGTCGCAGTAATCACTACATCGCCAAAGGAGACTGTTGAAAGAAAGCACAAAAAGAAGGCCCGGCCGCCTTGAGGCGCCATTCCAGAACCTGGCGTATCTCATTGGCCCGGCTGGCCGAACTGGCATTGAAAAAGTTCTCTTCTTCACTCATGCGCTTCAAATCAGCAAAAGACTTCCCTTCCGCCAAAACAGCCACAGCCTGACGAAGCTCACGGAACCAGAACTGCTCCTTCACCCGGGCCGGATAAGGCTGTGTAAGCACAGCTAAAGCCATCATGTAACGCCTCCTTGGTCCTGGAAAAAATCAATTCTCACCACTGGATATACTATTGTTTGTCCAGTTTTTCTTGTTTCATTAGTTGAAATGCTTCTTCTACATCATAAGCAGGCTTTTTCTTCACCTGTCTCAATAATTGATCTAAAGCCTGATTCCGCTCCATAGCCTTCTTAGTCGGCTTTTTAAGTTCAATTAAGTCCGGAATCTTTAAGAGTTTTCGGATGCTATCAAATATAATTTTATCAGCTAAGCCCCGCTGTGAGTCCATAAAATAGTACACATCAACGGCTTTGACAATTCGTAATAAAACGGCAATGTTAGCACGAACACCGAAGGAAGGAAAATCTTCACTTAAATCCTTCGACTTAAAATAAACAGCATATTCCTCTTTATAATTATCAGGAAAAGCCAAAGGAATATCCAATACGCTCTTTTCAGCCATGGTTATAGAATCCAAGGTATAAACCGATTCAGAGCGGCCAGCCAGCCAATCTAACGAAACACCGAACACATTCGCTATCCGTATGAACAATTCAAAAGTAGGGCCATGGCGTCCGGCTTCCAAATCAGCAATGGCACCTGTACTTTTCAGGCCGAACAGAGCAGCAAATTCAGCTAAAGACAGTTTGTAAGTCGTTCGCAAAATACGCAAACGAAGCCCAAATATTGAAAAAATCATGGTTATCCCCTTGCAATTATCGTTATTTAAGAGTATAATAATAATCGTAAATAACGAGTGATTTATTTATTGTTATTTACGAATTTATTTTAAAAAGAGAGGAGGTTTAAAGATGGACGAACAGAAACTAATGCTGACCGCGGCGGATGTCGCCCAATTGTTGGACGTAAAGCAGTCGCGTGCTTACTCCATAATCAGGAAAATGAACGCCGAACTCAAAGCACAAGGTAAGCTAGTTCTCCGCGGCCGCGTGAACCGTCAATACTTTTTTTCCAAAATCAAAATATGACTACGAAAAGACTACCGATAATAAAGAAAAAGTCAAGCCAGATGCCCCACATCCAGCCTGACTCTGATGCAAGTATAATCTTCCTATAGCATCGTCTTTATTATACCAAAAAAGTCTCTTTCGTGCCACAAGGAGGCTTCACAATTGAATTATAACGATAAAAAAAAGTACTATTTCATACAATTTGATGATCGTATTACCGACGACATCCATATTTTAGGTCTAAAAAAAATGCCCGGCGGAAAAGCGGTTATCTATACCTATCTGGAAATGCTCGTCTTGGCCGGCGAAACGAAAGGAGTCATCCAACGCAACGATATGTTCTCCACCATCGCTGACCAGATAGCACTCCAGCTCAAAGGGATATCGCCAGAAGAGGTCAATACCGTCTTTGCCGTTTTCACCAAATGCGGATATATCGCCATCAGCGATGATGGCCAGTCCTGTACCTTCAAACAGGCACCCCTCTTAACGAGCAGCCAGAAAGGCGGTACACGCCGCAAAAAACTGGCGGCTATCAGAAAAGATGCCCTAGGGACATTACCACCACCAGACGACGACACAGGTCTTATCGCTGATACAAAGAATGCCGAAGAAGAAGAAAAGCCTTTTCTTAAGGCAAAAAAATGGTCCCATATCAGGGCAAAAAATGCCACTACCAGCAGCAGCATGAAGCACTGCTCCGAGGTACTAGATAGTGTAATGGCAAATAATGCCGCCAGACATCATGATGATGATGCTCTTGATAGCAAAGAACAACATCATCATATCTCTACCAACTTGGAGGAAAAACGGACACGCCTCATCGAATGGGGAATCAGCTCATTCGTAGCCGGGCAAATCGTGGCAATGACTCATATCCAGGCCATGAGTCTGGAACGGCTAGATGCCATCCATCAGATAGCTCAATCCAAAGCTACCAACAATCCTCCTGGATATTTGGCAGCTTTATTGAAAGACCAGACTTTCAAACTGCCAAAGGAAATCGAAATCCCCAAAAAGCAGAAAATTTATGACCCGAATTGTCCAGATTGTCATGGTACGGGCATCAAACAACTACGACTTAGCGAATTCGCCGACGATAATCCCATATATGAGGAACAAGGTTGCTCATGCTATAGAACTTATCAAAAAGGAGGAAAGTAAAATGGGATACACTATGAAGAAAGGGAACTTAACTTTGAACGGTTTTTATGCGTGCAGCAACTATGTTCTTCATGAGCTTGCCAAAGACCCTAATTGGCATGAAGGCCCTCCAGAAGCGCTTTATGAAGGCAGCAATGACAAAACAGCTTATGCTTTTTTTGAATCCGGGAACTGGTACCTGCTGGATTTTCAACACATAACCGCTGTTAAAATTCCTGAAAAGGTCATCGAAGTCCTGATTGATGAAAATGAAACTCAGCGTAAAGCAGCTATTTTGCTGAGAAATCTTCAGTTGGTCGATTTGATGATCCAACACATGCACTCCGGAACCTGGTCCGACGGATTGCCTGTCAGGCCGTTCTTCAAAGACGACTACTGCTGTATAGAATATGAATCCGGCCGCTGGTGGCATTACGATATTGATAATGGAACTTGGTTTTAGAGGAGGTGACTGGATTGCCTGCTTTTAAAGATACCTCAAACAATACCTGGAGTGCGTCCTTTTATTACACCGATTGGACGGGACAGCGCAGGCGGAAAAAGAAAGTTGGTTTCAAAACCCGTCGGGAAGCCTTGGCCTTCGAGGAAAATTTCAAGTCCAAGGCCGCCGGGGCCACTACGATGACATTCGGTGAACTCTACGAACTCTATATGGAAGACGCCAGAGTCCGTTTAAAGCCGACGACATACCGGAATAAGGAGTTTGTCATCAAGCTGAAGGTCCTGCCCTTTTTCAAGGACCTTCCCATCTCTTCGATTACGCCGGCGATTATCCGGAAGTGGCAGAATCAGATGCTGAGCGCGACGTACACGCCCTTTGGCAAACAAAAGACGGCCCAGCCGTACACGCAAACCTACCTGAAGACAATCAATAATCAAGTGTCGGCGATCTTCAACTTTGCCGTGAAGTATTATCACCTTCCGCAAAATCCAGTCCGGCTCTGTGGTTCCATGGGAAAAAAACGATCCGACCGTATCAGCTTCTGGACGCTCGACGAATTCCGCCAGTTCATTACGGTGTACAAAGACGACATCCTGTACTACACGATTTTCATGCTCCTCTTCTGGACCGGTATGCGTGAAGGCGAACTCTTAGCGCTGACCGCAGCGGATTTCGACCTGGAAGAGCAAACAGTCAGCATCACCAAGAGCTATTCCCGTCTGGACGGCCAAGATCTGATTCAAAAGCCCAAAACGTCGAAGAGCATCCGGACCATCACTATCCCGCCCTTTCTCTGCACCATCGTCCAGAACTACATGAACGCCATCTACGGACTCCGCAGCCAGGACCGGCTCTTTCCCACTACGAAGTACGCCATCCTAAATCACCTTCACACAGGCAGTAAAAAAGCCGGCGTGAAAAAAATCAGGGTCCACGACCTCCGCCATTCCCACGCGTCCTTCCTCATCGACCTAGGCTTCTCACCCCTAGTCATCAAAGAACGCCTGGGACACGAAAACATCGAAACCACCCTGAGTACCTACACCCACCTCTACCCATCACAGCAGCGGAAATTGCTAGCGGCCATGGAAAAATTCGGTGAAAAGTCCATCCCCAAAGATGACGACAAAACTACAGCCTAAGTAAATCCAAAACCAGGCGCTGTCATACGAAGACAGCGCCTGGTTGTTTTGTCCATTTCAAATTCATAAAGACCTGCCATTATATCAGAACAGTCTATGTTTAAATTTCACAGCGGGCCGCCCTGTCCGGGTCGGCCCCTACGCACAAGGCTATTGGCCGTGTATTTTTTGTAAACGATGAACGTTGTTTCCATTTATCGCCTGGCTGCGATTCCGTATGGGCCGTCCTGATGAAGGCGGACAGCCTGAAATTTGTGCATAGTCGGAATTTATGACGAATGGCACATAAATCCAAACCCAAAGGCCCCGAAGAACACTTATGAAACTATGCTATTTTTGCATAAAAAAGCCTGGTACACTGCGTGCTTTTTATGTATTCATTATAATTTCCCTAAGTCCTTCAATGCATAAAATCCACAGCTAGCTAAGTCTTCCATATGTGACTTCTGTTGCGGTCCGAATTCCCATTGATGCCAGTTTTCTTCATCTTGAAGTTTCCAAAAGCCTAAATCGGAACCCGGACGATTATCATAAATAAAAGTATAAATATTCCCATCATCATCAACCACATTAATAGCAGAACGACTGTAAGATTTTACCATGCCAAGATTGACGGCCGATGTCGTATCCGCATAATAAGCAAAGGATGTTGAAAAAGCAAACATCATAAAAGCACATAGCATAAAGATAACTTTTTTTCATAGTATAGTTTCCTCCTCATACGATTATATACAAATGAACAGAAATTTTTATTAATACTGCCAATCTGTCCCATAAGCCGCCTTCCACATTAATTTAGCTTTAGCCAAGAAACGTTGACTAGCTAAGTCATGATATTTACCAGTCCACATAGGCAGATTAAAATTAACAATACCATCTTTAACACCATAAATATAACCTTTTTCCGTATCATATTGATAGTATACAGTCCCAGGGTACCGATAAGTATCTTTATTCTTATCATACCAAATAACATTGGCCGCCAATCTATAAATAGGCGGATCATAAATTTGACAAACAAGCGATGTTAAATCAACATAACAACCTTGCCCCATTTGTACATAGGCTAAAACAATTTTTTCATTATTCCAAAGATGTTTCGGATAAGGCATGGTAGTATCATCATAAAGACGAAAGGCTTCATCATAACTAATCGCCTGAACCTTAGGTCCGTAATCTATAGGACATTCCCATGTACATCCCCATATTGTTCCTAATATCATTGCAGTCATTAATATGATTTTTTTCACATCTATCACTCCCGCCTAAGCAATAAGTTGCCTCAATGCCAACATTTTAAAAATTATAAAAATCATCGGTAAAATTAGGAATATACCCTCCGTATAAAGAACTATAATGGCTATATTTCCCATAAAATTTCTTATGATATGTTAAATAGAAAGCCATTTCGCCAGCAGGCATGACAACACTTGTCTCAGCAATCGGTCCAGCCGGATTAATCAATTTCCAATCAGAATTTCCACCTTTATCATAATACATTTGTTTTAAATCAGTATTGTAGAAAAATCTTTCTGTTTTTACCTTAGCAATCGTCGTTGAACCTTTATAAACATCAGGTACCATACAAATATTTACGGCGATAATATGTTGCGGCGGCTCATTTTTTTCTACATACATTGAACTCTTATCCAAGTAAAAGCCATATCCCTGAAAAACTTCTATACAAATGAAATTAGAATCTCCCCCTAAAAATCGTGGGGCATTAGCAAAGTAACCGTATGTACTAAGCGGAGCTATTTGATCTGCAAAAACAACTCCATTAGCAAAAATCATGCAACATAAGCAAGTAATACATAAAATCATCTTTTTCACTATAGTTCATTCACCTCCATAAACTCATTGATATATATAACTTCAATATAATTGAAAAAATTCCTTCTTTTTTTCATTTTTTTATATTATTATTCGTGGTTCGTAAAGACCTACCAACAGGCAAGAACAGACTGTGATTAAATTTCTCTAACGGGCCGCCCTGTCCGGGCCGGCCCCTACGCACAAAGCCGTTGGCCGTGTATTTTTTAGTAGACGATGAACATTGTTTCCATTTATCGCCTGGCTGCGATTCTGTAGGGGCCGTCCTGATAAAGGCGGACCGCCTGAATTTTGTGCATAGCCGGAATTTATGACGAATGGCACATGGTCGTAAGACAATCGTGAGTTTGTCGCGGCGAAGCCACATATGAAACCGAGGAAAAACACATAGCTTGATGTTCGTGATTTGTAAAAACCTGCCATTATATCAGAACAGGCTATGGTAAAATCTCTCTAGCGGACTGCCCTATCCGGGCGGCCCCTATGCACAAGGCCGTTGGCCGTGTATATGTTCAGATTGCAAATCTACGTGTCCTTTGTAACCAAGTCTGTTCCATATGTATAAAAATGCACATTTTTTGTTCGAGAAATTTGGCAAAAATAGGCCCCCAAAAAAAGTTTTTTAAATTTTTTTGGTACACTTTTGGAACTTTCAAAAAAAAGAAAGCCTCACAAACGGCTTGGTTAAGCGATTTGTGAGGCTTGTTGCAACTATTCCCATTCGATGGTAGCAGGTGGTTTGCTGGTAATATCATACACGATGCGGTTGATATGGTCTACTTCGTTTACGATGCGGCTGGAAATCTTATCGAGGACATCGTAGGGGATACGTGCCCAGTCAGCCGTCATGAAGTCTGTCGTGGTGACGCCGCGCAGGGCCAAGGTGTAGTCGTAGGTGCGGAAGTCGCCCATGACGCCTACGGAGCGGTTGTTGGTCAGGACGGCGAAGTACTGGTTGATGTCTCGCTGCATGCCAGCATTGGCGATTTCTTCGCGGAAGATGGCATCGGCATCGCGGAGGATAGCCAGTTTTTCTTTGGTGATTTCACCCATGACGCGGATAGCCAAGCCCGGTCCCGGGAAAGGCTGACGCCATACGAGGTATTCCGGCAGGCCCAATTCGGCACCGAGTTCGCGGACTTCGTCTTTGAAGAGGTTGCGGAGCGGTTCGATGAGGCCCTTGAAATCGACGACAGCCGGAAGGCCGCCTACGTTGTGATGGCTCTTGATGACGGCAGCATCGCCGGCACCGGATTCGATGACGTCGGGATAAATCGTCCCCTGGGCCAGGAAATCGACGGAACCGATTTTACGGCCTTCGTCTTCAAAGACGCGGATAAATTCTTCGCCAATGATTTTCCGTTTCCGTTCAGGATCGCTGACGCCTTCAAGTTTCTTGAGGAAGCGTTCCGATGCATCGACGCGGATGAAGTTCATGCCGCTGTCCTTGAAGGCCGCTTCGACTTCGTCGCCTTCATTCTTGCGAAGCAGGCCATGGTCAACAAAGATGCAGGTCAGCTGACTGCCGACAGCTTTGGAGATGAGGGCTGCCGCTACGGAGCTGTCGACGCCGCCTGAGAGGGCCAGGACGACTTTGCCGTCGCCGACGGTTTCTTTGATATTGGCAATAGCTGTCTTGGCATAGTTAGCCATGGTCCACGAGCCGGTGCAGCCGCAGACTTCAAAGAGGAAGTTATGGAGCATTTCCTTGCCGTGTTCCGTATGGAGCACTTCCGGGTGATACTGCATGGCATAGAGTTTCTTTTCCGGGTTCTGCATGGCAGCGACCGGGCAATTGGCCGTATGAGCTACGATTTCAAAGCCTTCCGGGATAGAAGCGACGTAGTCCTGATGGCTCATCCAGACGATTTCTTTTTCCTGCAGGCCCTTAAACAAAGGCGATGCCGTATTGACATCGATTTCGGTCTTGCCAAATTCGCGCATGTCGGCGTGTTTGACTTCGCCGCCTAAGGTCTGTGCCATGAACTGCATGCCATAGCAAAGGCCGAGGACCGGGATGCCGAGATGGAAGACTTCTGCTTCGATCTTCGGCGCATTGTCTTCATAGACGCTGCCAGGACCACCGGTGAAGATGATGCCCTGGGGCTGAAGTTCTTTGATTTTAGCAACGGCTTTGTGATACGGGTATACTTCACAGTATACGTGGTTTTCACGGACGCGCCGTGCAATGAGCTGGTTATACTGACCACCAAAATCGACAACGATGACGAGTTCTTTGGTATCCATTAAGTGCCTCCTCGTGAAATACTTTCTTTGACAGCGGCGGCTGCCTAAATCATTCGATTATCATATTATAACACACGAAGATGAGAGTGACTAGTCACAAAGGGGCTAATTACGTCCATTCCCGGTACAAATCTTTGAGGATGCACGCCCGGGTGATCATACCGACGACACGCTTATTGTCCACGACGGGAAGGACTTTCAAATGTTCCAAGATCATGACGGCCGCTACCTGTTCGACGTCAGCTTTGGGCGTAGCAATCATGACGTTCTTGGTCATCAGTTTCGAGCAGGGCTGGTCGAGGAGGTTCTTGAACTCCTTGGCATATTTGCCGACGCGGCTGGTATAAATCTTGGTGCCGATGAAGGGCAGGCGCGGGATGTGCGGCTTCGAGCTGCGGTACATGAGGTCGGCACTGGAGATGAGGCCGATGAGATGGCCTTCTTCATCGACGACGGGCACGGCCAGGAGGCGGTGCTTGATGAAAATGCGGAAGACGTCGCGGATGGGAATATCCGGCGTTACCGAGACGAAAACCTTTTCCATGACATCTTTCACGCGGACAATTGGTTTTTCTTTCATTTCTTCAGCCATGGTACGTCCCCTCCCCTTAGTCATCGCCGTATTCGCGATACAATTCATCGAGGATATTGCCGCGGGTAACGATGCCGACGATATGTTTTTCCTTGACAATCGGAATGACTTTCAGATGTTCTGCAACCATGACGCCGGCAATCTGTTCGACTTCCGCATCCGGCGCAGCGATGATGACGTCTTTGGTCATCATGTCCTTGGCCGTGCAGGCCATGAGTTTCTTGAAGCCCTTGTCGTATTCACTGATGCCGTTATAATAAATGCTGGCTCCCAAAAGATTGACATAGTGCGGGACATGAGGCTTTACCTTCTTGTAGAGCAAATCGGCGTCGGTAACGATGCCGGCGAGCTCTTCCTTTTCATTGATGATAGGAATGGCCGTAATGTGATTCTTGACGAACATGTTGACTAAATCAAAGACAGACGTTTCCGGCGAAGCCGTAACGAAATTCTTTTCCATAATATCTGAAGCTGTACGTTTAGACATAGTTATCACTCCTTTTCTTATATTATAAGTATTAGACACAAAGGCCCTGATTTCCTGCTTGGGAGGTAAAAAAAGGTCCTGTCGTATAACGACAAGACCTTTTAAGTGGCTAGTTGTTAGTGGTTAGCGGATGGTTTTAAATTTAAGGCACAGCGGGCCGCCTACGAACAACGAGCCACTAAATACAGCTTATTTTCCGCAATAGGCGATGACTTCGACTTCTACGAAGACGTCTTTCGGGAGGCGGCTGATTTCGACGCACGAACGGGCCGGCAAGGTCTTCTGAAAGTATTTGCCGTAGACTTCATTGACAGCGCCGAAGAAGTTGATGTCCGTCAGGTAAACCGTCGTCTTGACGACGTCATCATAAGAAAGACCGGCTTCTTCGAGGATAGCGCCGACGTTCTTCATGCACTGTTCGGCCTGTTCGACGACGCCGCCGGAAACGATTTTGCCTTTTTCCGGGTTGATGGCGATCTGGCCGGAAGCAAAGAGGAAATCACCGGCTTTGATAGCCTGAGAATACGGGCCTACTGCGCCCGGAGCTTTCGTAGTACTGATAACATTGACTGCCATGATAATGCATCTCCTTAATTTTAATCTAACTGTATTATACCTCGCAGGCCCTGGGAAAACCATAGGCCTGCGGCAATAATCACGATTCTGATTTAGCGTCAGCCCCTTCGATGAGGTGCCCTTCCCTGTCATACTGCTTCTTGTTCAAACCGCAGGCAAACCAGGCGGCGACGACAGCGGCGATGAAAACCCACGACGAGAAGATGGACATGCGCGTATCAGGATTGTAAATCATGCCGATAGTGACGAGAATCAGGAAGATGATGCAGAAGTAATTGGAATAGGGATAGAGGGGCGATTTGAAAGGATGTTTCGCCATGACTTCCGGTCCCCAGGACTTGCGGAAATTTTTCTGGGCATAGGCCAGGACGAACCAGGCGACCATGCCCGGAAAAACGGAGGCACTGTATAAGTAAAGGAATAATTTGGAGTCCGGCACGAGGTAGTTGAGGATGACGCCGATAGCCAGGACGACGATGGTGATGGCAATGCTGTTGCGCGGCACGCCACTCGGCGACAATTTGGCAAAAATCTTCGGAGCCTGTCCGTTCTGTGCCAGCGTGTAGAGCATACGGCCCGAACTGTACATGCCGCTGTTGCAGCCGGACAGGGCCGCCGTGAGGACGACGAAGTTGATGATGCCCGCTGCGGCCGAGATGCCGACTTTGGCAAAGGTCATGACGAAGGGACTGCCGATGTAGCTGACTTCACTCCAGGGATAGATGCAGAGGATAATGAAAATCGAGCCGATGTAGAAGATGAGGATACGCCAGACGATGTTGTTGACGGCCTTCTTCAAGGTGTGTTTCGGGTCCTGGGCTTCGCCGGCCGTAATACCGATGAGTTCGACGCCCTGGAAGGACGCGGCGACGACGCACATGGCTGCCAGCATGCCGCCCCAGCCATTGGGCATGAATCCGCCGTGGTCCCAGAGATTGATGATACCGACAGGGACGCCGCCATTGCCGAAGCCAAAGAGGATGACCGCAGCGCCGACGATGAGCATGACGATGATAGTGACGACTTTAATCAAGGCGAACCAAAATTCAAATTCACCGTAACATTTGACGGCTGCCATATTAGCCGCTGCGACGATGGCCATGCCGGCCAGGGCCGAGATCCATTGCGGCAGCAGTGGGAACCAGTAGTGGACGTAAATGCCGACAGCTGTGATTTCCGACAAACCGACAACGACCCACAGGAACCAATAGGAGCAGGCAGTGAGGTAGCCGACGAAAGGACTGATATATTTATGTCCATACGTGGCAAAGGAGCCGGTAACGGGTTCCTGATAAAGCATTTCCCCCATGATGCGCATGATGAAAAACATGACGACGCCCGTCACGGCATAACAGAGCAATACCGACGGTCCCGCCATCTGAATGGTGTTGGCCGACCCCATGAACAGGCCGACACCAATCGTCCCCCCAAGAGCGATCATCTCTACGTGGCGCGGTTTCAGGCCGCGTTCCATTTTCTGCTGTTCCATGATCTGCCCTCCATTACTTCAAGGTAACAAAATAATGATGGTCTTTGAGCATGGTCATCAGTTTTTCAACGTGCTTTTCGTTGGCCGTTTCCAGTTCCAGGGAGACGGCGGTCATGCCCATGTCGATGCCGTGCTGGCTGCGTTCATGGGTGATGGAAAGGACGTTGGCATTGGTGCCGGCAATGAGGGTCAAGAGCTTGACCAATTCGCCTGGGACGTCGGGGATGACGGTCTGGAAGAAGATCTTGCGCTGCGACTTGATCAGGCCCTGGTTGATGACGCGGGTCATATTGTTGACGTCGATGTTGCCGCCGCTGACGAGGGCTGCGACTTTCTTGTTGCGGATGCCGGAAATCTTGCCGCTCATGAGAGCTGCGACCGGTACGGCACCGGCCCCTTCGGCAACGGTCTTGCCCCGTTCCAGGAGAATCAGGATAGCGCTGGCTATTTCCGATTCATCGACGGTGACGATTTCATCGACGTATTTCTTACAGATATCATAGGTCAAGTCGCCCGGTGTCTTGACGGCGATGCCATCGGCCAGAGTAGCCTTGCCGTTGTAGGTAATGACCTGTCCTTTTTCGATGGATTCCTTCATGGACGGCATGTTTTCCGTCTGGACGCCGATGACTTTGATCTTAGGGTTGACGTTCTTAGCGGCTACGGCCAGGCCGGAAATGAGACCGCCGCCGCCAATCGGTGCGACGATAGCATCGACTTCGGGAAGCTGTTCGATGATTTCCAGGGCAATCGTCCCCTGGCCGGCAATGACTTCCGGGTCGTTGAAGGGATGGACGAAGGTATAGCCGTGTTCCGTCGTCAATTCAACGGCTTTGGCTGCGGCTTCATCGAAGAAATCCCCGTAGAGGACGACATTGGCACCGTAGCCGCGGGTCGCCGTAATCTTACTCAAGGGAGCGTGTTTCGGCATGCAGATGACGGACTGGCAGCCATATTCGCTGGCAGCCAGAGCCACGCCCTGGGCGTGGTTTCCGGCCGAAGCGGCGATGACGCCTTTTTCCCGTTCTTCCGGGGTCAGGGAAGCGACTTTGTTATAGGCCCCGCGCAGTTTAAAGGAGCCTGTCCGCTGGAGGTTTTCCAGTTTCAAATAAACTTCGCAGCCAGCCAAATCGCTGACGGAATTACTGTACGATAAGCCAGTCTTCTGGGCGACGCCCTTTAAACGTTCCTGGGCCTCTTTGATCATTTGTAAGGTAACTCTTTCTTCACTCATGTTGCATGCTGCCAAACGGCAGCGTCCCTCCTTCGTTAGTTAGAATAAATACGATTTGATTATGCTTTTACTATACGCCTTTGATTGTCCATTGTCAATAGAGTATTTGGCTATTTGTATTTTATCAGTAGACTTATGTTTACTAAAGCAGAAATCATCATTGCTTATTTCGCATAATTTGGTGTTGAACGATGCGAAAAGAAGAAGCTGCCTTATACAGCAGCTTCTTCGTGGCTAGCAGTTAGTGGATCGTGGTTAGTGGTTAGTGGTTAGTGGCTCGTAAGCGCTTTACTAATTACAAATAATAAAAGGGACTGTCACACGAAGGCTTATGCCATCATGCGGAGTCCCGTTGCTTCATAGTTTGTAGTACAGAATTTATGGTTTGCAGAAAAGACCTTTAAATTTAAAGCCATCTGCTAACCCCTAACAACTGAAAAAGGCTTGTCGTCGTACGACAAGCCTTTTTCATATGGTGACCCCTACGGGATTTGAACCCATGTTCTCGCCGTGAAAGGGCGATGTCTT
>ERZ773178.1171-NODE-1171-length-28873-cov-7.228330_pt1 | contig 28873 bp, 29 predicted proteins | sample MGYA00580533_ERZ773178 | MGnify/ENA primary metagenome ERZ773178 (study PRJEB29015, sample SAMEA2737859) | human gut metagenome | biome: human gut; feature: human-associated habitat; material: faeces | place: China | collected 2012 ...
ACTATGACGCCGTTATCATCGGCCACAGCCAGTTTGAGCGTATCCCGGTCTCCAGAGAACGGCAGGAGCGGATGCTGCAAGAGCAGATTTATGAAATTGAAGACGGCCTGATGGAGCTAAGGGCAAACAATGCCGAGCGGTTCACCATCAAGAGTCTGGAAAAAACGAAAAAGAGCCTCGAAGTGAAGCTCAAGAAATTGCAGGACACCAGCCGCAAGGATGATGTCATCACCTTCGAGCAGCTTGGCGTAGACCGGCTCTATGTGGACGAAGCCCATGCGTTCAAAAACCTGTTTCTCTACACAAAAATGCGCAACGTTGCCGGCCTCTCTACTACCGACGCGCAGAAGTCTTCGGATATGCTCCTGAAATGCCGGTACATTGATGAGATCACCGGCAACAAGGGTATCGTATTTGCGACCGGCACGCCGGTCTCGAACTCCATGACAGAACTGTACACCATGATGCGGTATCTCCAGCATGATATGCTTCAGCGCAAGCACCTGACGCATTTTGACTGCTGGGCGTCCACCTTTGGAGAAACTGCGACGGCCATTGAGCTTGCCCCGGAGGGCACCGGCTACCGGGCGCGTACCCGGTTTTCAAAGTTCTTCAATCTCCCGGAGCTGATGCAGCTATTCAAGGAAGCCGCCGACATCAAGACGGCGGATCAACTGCACCTGCCCACGCCGACGCCCATCTATCACAATGTCGTGGCACAGCCGACAGAGATTCAGAAAGGCATGGTGCAGGAGCTTTCCGAGCGTGCCGCAAAAGTTCATGCGGGAATCGTTGATGCAAGTACCGATAATATGCTCAAGATCACCTCGGACGGGCGCAAGCTGGGGCTTGACCAGCGCGTTATCAATCCCGACCTGCCTGATGAGGCAGGCAGTAAGGTCAACTTGTGCGTGGACAATATCTATTCCGTCTGGAAGGACGGACAGGCAGATAAGCTCACCCAGCTCGTCTTCTGCGACCTCTCCACACCAAAAGCGGCAGTGCCTGCATCCAGAGCGGCAAAGGCCGCAGGCGGGAACCTCGACAGTCCAGAGCTTCATGCGCTGGAAGCTGCCATTGGTCAGGATACAGCCGAAGAACCGGCGTTCACGATTTACGACGACATCCGGGAAAAGCTCGTCGCCCGCGGCATCCCCCGTGAGCAGATCGCGTTCATCCATGACGCCAATACCGAAGTTCGGAAGAAGGAACTGTTCGCAAAGGTGCGTGCCGGTCAGGTGCGTGTGCTCATGGGCAGCACCTTCAAGATGGGAGCCGGTATGAATGTGCAAGACCGGCTCATCGCGCTCCACGATCTTGACTGCCCGTGGCGTCCGGGTGACTTAGAGCAGCGCAGCGGCCGCATCATCCGCCAGGGCAACCGCAACAAGGAAGTCCACATCTACCGTTACGTCACGGAATCTACATTCGACGCCTATCTGTGGCAGACAGTGGAGAATAAACAGAAATTCATCTCCCAGATCATGACCTCAAAATCCCCGGTGCGCTCCTGCGAGGATGTGGACGAAACAGCGCTTTCCTATGCAGAGATCAAGGCGCTGTGCGCTGGAGACGAGAGAATCAAAGAGAAGATGGATTTGGATGTGGACGTTGCCCGTCTGAAGCTGATGAAGGCCAGTCACCAGAGCCAGCAATACAAGCTGGAGGACAGCCTTTTGAAGAAATTCCCGGAGGACATTGAAAAGTCCAGAGGCTTTATTTCCGGCCTTGAGGCAGATATGAAAACGCTGGCGGCGCATCCACATCCGGAGGACGGGTTTGCCGGTATGACGGTCAAAAACGATAATCTTACGGATAAGGACAACGCCGGTGCGGCGCTGCTCGAAGCGTTCAAGGATGTGCGGGGTATGGAGCCGGTGCCCATCGGCACTTACCGCGGATTCCAGATGTCCCTCACGCTGGAGGATTTCGGAAAGGACTATGTTCTGACGCTCAAAGGGCAGATGACCCATCGCGTGACGCTGGGCAAGGATGCACGCGGCAACCTCACTCGTATCGATAACGTTTTGAACGCCATGCCGGACAGATTGCAGAATGTCAGAAACACGCTGGACGCGACGACCGCACAGATGGAAGCTGCAAAGGCGGAGCTGGGTAAGCCCTTCCCGCAAGAGGAAGAGCTGCGCGTAAAATCTGCACGGCTTGCAGAACTCAACGCCGAGCTGAACATCGACGAGCGCACGCCCATGGAGCAGTTGGCGGATGATGCCGCGATCTCTGCAAAAGCAGAACGCCCCTCTGTACTGGCACGGCTGAAAAACACACCGACGCGCCAGACGCAAGACACGCCCGTAAAGCAGCGGGAGCAGGAAAGCAGATAACAAAACAGCGCCGACGAGGAATTACTTTTCCTTGTCGGCGCTATCCTGCACCTTTGCCTCTTTCTCGCGGCGGCTCTGCTTCTGCTCTGCCTTTTTGCTGCGCTTTGCCTCTATCTCATGGAGCCAGTCTTTGACGGGAGCCTTCCACGGCTCGCTTTTGCTGGGAATGTTCTTGATAAGGCTGCGCGGATTCAGCCCCAGCCGTTTGGCGAGGGCGATATCTTCGTCATCCAGTCGGCAGCGCTTCTTTGCTTCCTGCCAGAGCTGATCGTTGCTTGCCATTTTACCACCACCGTTTTTCTTATTATACAGAAAGAACGAGTACAAATCAAGATTACAAGGAGGACGATTATGGAACGTAATGATATCCAAAAAATTTCTTCTGAAACCGCAAATATCCCTGTCTATATGCAGAGCGCAGAGTATGCCATTGAGCATGATGAGCTGCCCACCTACCGGGAATCCTTTCGCGTAAACATGGCCTGCCGGGACGCGCTGGAATCCGCGATCCATGAAAGCTACCACGACTATTGTCTCGACACAGGCAAGGCCGCCGCACAGGTTGCAGCGCAGTTTGGAATGGAGCGTGTGGCGTATGTGCTTGCCAATACCGTGCGTGCGTTTGACCACGACGGGCGAATCAGCCGTGATAACAAGGCGTGGGCGCAGACGATTCCGGTCTGTACCGATGCCGACGAATGGGGGCATGAACGTAGCCGGTATTTTCTCGTATCGCAGGTCAATCCCGGCCTTGTCAATCTGCTTGTCTCCCGTGTGCGCGAGGAGCTGGCAAAAGAAAAAGCTGCGCCGGAAAAGCGCCCATCTGTGCTTGAGAAAATTCAGAAAAATAAGACGGCGATTCAGGCAAAGGCCGCAGAGAAAAAGCTGCCGGGACAGGAGCGATGACCATGGCCAGAAACAGAAATGTGCAGATCATCTTCTGGGTATCCGAAGCGGAGAAGAGCATGATCGAAGAAAAAATGACGCAGGCGGGCATGACCAATCTCAGCGCCTATCTGCGCCGCATCGCCATTGACGGCATGATTGTCCGGTTGGAGCTGCTGGAGCTGAAAGAAATGGTATCACTTCTTCGCTATGCCAGCAACAATATCAATCAGATTGCGCGGCGGATGAATGAATCCGGGCGCGTCTATGATACAGATTTGGAGCAGGTCGTCCAAAATCAGGAGCAGCTTTGGGACATGGCGAATGGGATACTGGTAAAGCTTGCAGGCATCAAATAATGGAGCTGCGGCTCCAATGCTGTCCCTCTCTGCGGCATCCTTGCCTCCGCTCCTATTAAATTGTAATATGTAGGCGAAGGAGTTGATGAAAATATGAAGTTCATTCTGAAAATCTTGCTGGCTCCGGTTATGCTTATTCTCGCGTTCCTGATTTGGCTCTGCACGCTGACCCTGCATATTTCCGCCGTGCTGCTGAATATCCTGTCTGTGCTTCTCGTCCTTGTGAGCATTTTCAGTTTCATCGACCACAATGTGAAAAACGGCGTGATCGAACTGGCGGCGGCGTTTCTGCTTTCGACTTATGGTCTGCCGATGCTCGGCGCGTGGCTTGTCGCACAGCTTCATCTGCTGCGGGACTGGATGAAAGAAAAGGTATATTGGTAACGCAAGCGCGGGAGTGTAAAGCTTCCGCGCTGTCTTTTTGCAAAGGGGGCTTGCCTGTGGCGACCACGCGAATCATTCCCATGCACGTCAACAAGGGCAAGACCATTGCCCAATGTCTGACGGAGCGGACGGACTACGCAAAGAATCCGGATAAGACGGAAGACGGCGAATATATTTCGGCCTATGCCTGTGATGCAAAGACGGCGGACAGCGAGTTTCTCCTATCCAAGCGCCAGTACCGGCAGCTCACCGGCCGGGAGCAGGCCAGCGATGTGATTGCGTATCAGATCCGGCAGTCCTTCAAACCGGGCGAGGTCACGCCAGAGGAAGCCAATCAGCTCGGCTATGAATTTGCCAAACGTTTTACGAAGGGCGACCATGCCTATATCGTCTGCACCCATACCGACAAAAAGCATATCCATAACCATATCATTTGGAACTCCACCACACTGGACTGCACGCGGAAATTCCGCAACTTCTGGGGCAGCACCGAAGCTGTTCGGAAGCTCAGCGATCTTGTCTGCATGGAGCATCGGCTGTCTGTGATCGAGAATCCGAAGCCGCACGGCAAGAGCTACAACAAATGGCTGGGCGGCAATGCAAAGCCATGCCAGCGAGATCTGCTGCGTGCCGCCATTGACGCGGCGCTTGCGAAGAAGCCGAAAGATTTTGAGGCGTTTTTGAAGCTGGTGGAAGAAGCCGGTTATACCGTAAAGCGCGGCAAGCACGTCACCTTCATGCGGGACGGTCAGCCGCAGAATATCCGGCTCCGGTCGCTGGGCGAAGGCTACTCGGAAGAAGATCTGAGGGCTGTGATTCTCGGCACGCGGGTGCATACGCCGCGCAGGAAAAAGAGGTATCCTTCCAAGGCTGCAAGACCGACGCTGATTTCACAGATCGAGGCCAAAATAGGCAGCGGCAAAGGCGCTGCCTATGACCAGAAGCTGAAAGTCGTAAAGCTGAAAAGCATGGCTGAAACACTGCTGTTCATCCAGAAGCATGACTTCGCAGATTTCGATGCTCTGGTCGATTATGCGGATGCCGCAAGCGCCAGGACGAAGGAACTGACGGCGAAAATAAAGGCGGCAGAGAGCCGCATGGCGGAGATCGCCGTGCTGAAAACGCACATCATCAACTATGCCAAGACCAGAGATATCTACACCGGATACCGCAAAGCTGGGTATTCCAGGAAATATTACGACGCACATGAGAGCGACATCATCATCCACAAGGCGGCAAAGAAAGCGTTTGACGAACTGGCGCTGAAAAAGTTGCCCACGGTCAAGAGCCTGCAAGCGGAGTATTCCGATCTGCTTGTGCAGAAGAAGCTCGATTATGCAGAGCTTTCCAAGGCGCGTGACGAGGCAAAGCAGTTCCAGATTTATAAGGCCAACGCCGGGATGCTCCTGCGCACGGATGCCGAGGAACAGCGGCAGACAAGGGAACATCAGCAGGAAAAATAGCACTGCATCGCAGGGCGCAGCCGAACGGGAACCGTTCGAACAATCAGGGGTTTGGGGAGCATCGCCCCAACAAGCAGCAGGGAGATTTCCGGTGACGGAAATCTCCCTGTTCGTCAAGTTTGTATAAACGCAGGCATTGCTTGCCAAGTGTAACGTCTCAGAAGCGGCTTCTTCTTTCGTGGAGTTCATCACTCCATGACCCTTACGCCCTATAATATTCATACCAGATTATAGCACTAAGCGCGGTAAAAATCAATAGGAAGAGGTGAATTTGCGGCAGTTTTTGAAAAAAGAAATCGGGGCACGGGTGTGAACCTGCAAATATGTGCCCGATTCCTGCTGCTGACACGTTTGGCTGACGGTTTATCGCAGTCAAATGCGCAGTCCGAAACAGCTTGGTGCTGTTGGTAGAATGTGAGTTGCCACAACGTTTTCAAAAAATTAGGAGGTTCTCAAGATGGCAAAAGGCGAAAATATTTTCAAACGCAAGGACGGCAGATGGGAAGCACGCTATATCAAAGGCTATGAGCTTTCCGGCAAAATCAAGTACGGCTTCTGCTATGGCAAGACTTATCGGGAGGCCAAGGAAAAAGTGACCAAGTGCAAGGCGGCGCTGGTCAATGGGAAACCAATTCCCAGCACAAACTCCCGGCATCGCTTTTCGTTCTACTGTGACGAATGGCTGCGTATGCGAAAGCCCAAAGTGAAGGAGTCTACCTATATTAAATATGATACCGCTCTGCGGAAGCACATCAAGCCGAAGCTCGGCGGCTGCTTCCCCATGGGCATGACGACCGGCCTGATCGACGAGTTCACCGAGGAGCTGCTTTTCGAGGATGAGCTGGCTCCGAAGACCGTGCATGATGTGCTTGTCGTTCTGCACGGTATCCTGAAATACACCGCGACATTTTTCACCGGAGGATTTCCGGCTATCGAGATCAATTACCCAAAGCCGGGGAAAAAGGAAATGCGGGTGCTGTCCCGCGAAGAGCAGACACGTTTCGTTTCCTACCTGCTGGATGATATGGACACCTGCAAGTTCGGCGTGCTGCTGACGCTGTTCACGGGTGTTCGTATTGGAGAGCTTTGTGCGCTGCAATGGGGCAATATATCCTTAAAAGAACAGACGATCCGTATCGACGCCACGCTTCAGCGGCTGCGCGATACCAGCGCCGCCGGCAGCACACGGACAAGGATCGTGATCGGAACACCCAAAAGCGATACTTCCATCAGGACGATTCCCATAACAGACTACACGGCTGAACTTTGCGGGAAGATGAATCCCCACAGTTCAGCCGCTTACGTTTTAACCGGCACGGAAAATTATATGGAGCCGCGTGCTTTGCAATACAGGATGGAGAAATATACCCGCGAATGTGGCCTGGAGGGCGTTCATTTTCACACGCTTCGTCACACGTTTGCGACGCGAGCCGTCGAGGTAGGGTTTGAAATCAAATCACTTTCGGAGGTGCTGGGACACGCGACCACGACCATCACGCTGGATCGGTATGTCCACTCTTCTCTGATTTTGAAGCGGGACAATATGAAAAAATTGAACGCCGTAGGGTTTTGAAATGCGCAGTCAAGCTTTTGTGTCATGTGCACGAAAAAAGCACAGCTATTCCAGCGTTTTGCTGCCTTGGATGGAGTGATTTGATGGAGTGATGAACTCCACGAAGCACCGAATCCCAAGGCTTTTTTGATATGAAGGAGGTTTGATGTGAAGTTTCGGATCGTGGATTGAATTCCCGTCTGTCCGTCGAGTGATGAACTCCACGATGTTTTTTCGCCAAAACCAGCAGATCAGTCGGCGCGTGCTGATGATCTGCTTTCTTTTCCCGGACAGGATAAGTACCCGCTTATTTTCCAGAAAGAGGTGTGCAGTTGGAAGTACAAGAGATGCGGCAGGTCTTCATCGACAGCGCAGTTCGCGTCGTAGCGCGGGATGGCATGGAGAAAACCACCACCAAAGCCATTGCATCCGAAGCGAAGCTGAACGAGGCATATATTTATATTATAAGTGTTTTTCCGGCAAAGATGACCTGCTCAGCGCGGCACTTCACATGGAGGATGTGAACTTTGCCAACCTTCTGCAAAAGACGCTTCCTATCATGCATATGCCGGGGCTCTCATGGAAAGAGCGGGCGTATATCCTCTGGAAAAAGAGCTGGGACCTTATCTTGAGTAAGCCAGCCGATTGTATCTTCTACATTCGGTACTATTATTCCGCAAGCTGCCGCGCTCATGCATACGAAACACATCTTGCGTGTTTCCAGCCGCTGATTGAAAAAGCAAGCAAGTCTTTCAAGCCCGGCACACACATGGACATGCTCATTCATCAGATCTTCTCCACAATGCTGTTCTTTGCCTCCAGAGTTATGAACGGCGAGCTGGAAAACAGCGAGGAAACGACCCAATGGGCATTTGAACAGATTTATAGCTTTGTTGTGCCAAACGTCAGGGCTGAAGTTTTAGAGAAAGAGGATACTTAAGAAGCTTTATGAACAAATCTCTCAAGAAAATCTGGAACGTGCTCAGCAGCATCCTGGTCGCGCTAGTGGTGCTCCTGGCGCTCCTGCTGGTTGGCGCGAGGGTCGTGGGATTGCAGGTATTCACCGTGCTATCCGGCTCCATGGAGCCGACCTATCACACCGGTTCGCTGATTTATGTGAAAAAGGTTGACCCCTACACCATAACAGATGGACAGCCCATCACGTTCATGCTGGACGAGAATACTGTGGCCACGCACCGCGTCGTGGGTATCGTCCCGGACGAGGAAGACCCCACCGTGATCCGCTTCCGCACCAAGGGCGACGCCAACGAAGCAGAGGACGGCTCCCTCGTACATTATAAAAATGTGATCGGCACACCGATCTTCTCCATCCCGTATCTCGGCTATGTTGCAGATTACATCCAGCATCCGCCCGGAATGTACATTGCTATCTCCGCAGGCGCTGTTCTGCTGCTGCTTGTATTCATCCCCGATATTTTCGCGGACGACAAAGACAAGGACGAGAGCAAAAAGAAAAAATCCTCCCGGCGCAAGAAAGGCGCTCATGCTGCGGCGCACAAGGCCGCTGCGGTCGATGCCGCGCCGGAAGAACCCGCCGGTGAAAGCCTGACCGACGAGATTCGGCGGAAGACCGATAATCTGCTCACAGACGACGAGGTGGAGGCCATTCGTCAGACCGTCGAGGCAGGCCGCTTCGACAAAGCTGCCGCCGATGCGCTCCGGCAGGAGCTGATAAAGCGGGAAGCGGAACGGGACGCGCAGTAAGCGCTTCATTGATTCAAGGGCAATGCCGCAAGGCTCCCTATATAACAATTTTTTAGGAGGTTTTCGTGATGAAAACAAGAAACAAGGCTCTGCTCCTGACCCTCTGTGCGGTGTTGCTTGTTACCGCCTCGGTGCTGGGAACAATGGCGTTCCTGACTTCCAACGATGAAGTCGTCAACACATTCAGCGTCGGCTCCGTAGCAATCAGGCTGGACGAGGCCAAGGCGAATACTGACGGCTCTCTGGTTGAAGGCGCTGATCGTGTCAAGGCCAACAGCTACAAGCTGCTGCCGGGTCACACCTACAACAAAGACCCCATGGTCACCGTTCTGAACGGCAGTGAAGCCAGCTACATCAAGATGACTGTCACCTTCTCCAAGGCCAGTGCTCTGGATGCTATCTTTGCTCCCACCGGCGCAGATCTGACCAGCATCTTCAACGGCTATGATGCTGCGAACTGGGTCTACAAGGGCAACACCAAGGATGCGACCGCAGACACCCGCACCTATGAGTTCTGGTACAAAGAGACTGTTGGCGCTCCCACTGCTGATGTCGCTCTGGACGCTCTGTTTGATTCCATCACCGTTCCCGGCACTATCACGAATGAGCAGCTTGCAACCATCGAGGGCATGACCATCACCGTCAATGCTTACGCCATTCAGGCTGACGGCTTTGCTAACGCAGAAGCTGCCTGGGCTGCTTTCAACTAATCTCTTATGATTCCAACAGATGCGAGAAACACCGATTTCGACATCTGTTGAAATAAATCCTCATCGCAAAAACATCAGGAAAGGAGGAAAACGACATGAAGAAGAAAGGTTTGGCACTGGTTCTGGCGCTGACTCTACTGGTCGTTGGCGTTGTAGCAGGTACGTTGGCATGGCTGACCGCGAAGTCTGATGTGGTAACGAATACCTTTACCACCAGCGACATCAAGGTCGAGCTGAAAGAAACCACCGGCAGGGAGTACAAAATGATTCCAGGCTACACCATCAGCAAGAACCCCAAGGCGACTGTCCTGGCTGGCTCCGAAGAGTGCTACCTGTTTGTGAAGCTGGATGAGTCCGCAAACTTCGATACCTACCTTGAGTATGTTATCGCTGACGGCTGGACGAAGCTCGATGGTGTTACCGATACGGTCTACTACCGTGTTGTTGATGGCACCACCAATCAGATCGGCACAGCTTACAGCGTCCTGAAGGACGATCAGGTCACTGTTAAGGGTTCTGTTACCAAGGAGCAGATGAACGCTCTGGATGCAGAAGGCGCTGTAAAGCCCACCCTGACGATCACGGCCTACGCCTCTCAGCTCCATAAGAACGCTACTGAGACCTTTAGTGCTTCTGAGGCTTGGAACAACATCGCAAACAAGTAACCCTCTGCGCGCGGGCGCAGACAAGATACCAAATACTTATTTAAGGAGACTGAGTACATGAAGAAGAAACTGACCGCGATTTTCCTGTGCGTCGCACTGGTCGCAATCGCCATCGTAGGCGCATCTCTGGCTTACTTCACCGACACCGATCAAGCCACCAACACGTTTGCAGTCGGAAATGTAAAAATCGAGCTGATCGAGCAGCAGCGCGGCGAGAACGGCCTTGTGCCTTTTGAGCAGAACAAGAAGCTGTACCCAATCGTCGGCTCTGCCCAGGGCGATAAGGACGAGTATGGTATGCCTATTGCCAAGAACTATGTGGACAAGATGGTCACCATCAAGAACACCGGTTCTGAGAAGGCTTATATCCGTGCCTACTTTGCCATCCCCTCCGCGCTTGACGATGGCTATGAAACCTTCAATGCCGGCATGAACGTTCTGCACTTCAATTTTGGCAACAAGGTCGTTGACGGCAATGTTATCTCTACTTATGACGTTGAATGGAACTGGAAGCATGGTAACAAGTGGAATTACTTCGAGACTACCATCGACGACATCAAGTACAATGTCTACTTCGCGGATTACTATCAGCCTGTTGACGCCAATGCCACTACCGAGCAGTTCGTGCAGGGCGTTTACCTTGATAAGACCTTCGACATCAAGGACGGCAAGTGCTACGCCTTTGGCAAGGAAGTTACTCTGGACGATGGTTGGGATTGGAACAGCGTTTCCTGCCCCGTGTTCGCCATTGCCTGCCAGGCCGAGGGCTTTGACAATGCTGCCGCCGCTATGGAGGCCGCTTTCGGTGCCAACTACAATCCCTGGGGTACTCCCGCTTCCAACTGGCAGTAATCTAATTTAGCACAGCTTTGCAATTGGCTGTGCTATTCCCCTCCACCTATGTGGTCTGTACCCTTCGGGGTGCAGGCCATATGAGAGCACCCGGCAAGACCGGATGTTCTCATATGGTCTGACACGATCATAGAAACCTGCTTTCATATCCCTTATGGGTGATATGGCAAAAACCAGCTTGAGAGGAGTTAAGGACTATGAAGCGAAAACTCTTGATTCTGTCGGTGCTGGCGATCTGTATCGCCACGCTTGCCGCAGGAACCCTTGCGTACTTCACCTCCGAGGGGAAGGCGCATAACGTCATCACCACCGGCGGCGTGGAAATCGCCGTGCAGGAATGGGCGGACATGGAGAAAACCAAGCCCTTTGAAAACCTGACCGGCGTGATGCCCAATGCCGCCGTCACCAAGATCGCGGAGGTGAAAAACACCGGTGCATCTGACGCATGGATACGGGTAAAGGTCGAAAAGAACATCCAGCTTCAGGGCGAGGGTACGCCGGATACCGGTCTGGTGGAGCTGACGCTCAACACCGCCGACTGGACGGAAAAGGACGGCTACTATTATTATTCCAAGCCCCTGAAGCCCGGAGAAGTCACCGCGCCCATCTTCACCGCTGTAACATTTAAGCCCGACATGGGCAACGAGTACCAGAACGCCACGGCAACGGTGGATGTTTCCGCCCAGGCCGTGCAGACCGCCAACAACGGCGATACCGTTATGGACGCCAAGGGTTGGCCCAATTCGTAAGGAGGCAGCGCTATGAAGAACAAAAAAGGATTCGCACTGATTGTCAGCCTTGTGTTGGTTATCGGAGTAGTGCTTCCCGGCACGCTGGCGCTTTCTACCGATCAGGCCGCTACAAACGGCGAGATTACGGTCACGGAAGAAACCCAGACTCCCACGCCGGAGGTAACGGAAACGCCAACACCCACAGAGGGGCCCAAGCCGACGGAGACCCCCGTGCCCTCCGAAACTGATAAGAAGGAGAAAAAGAAGCCTTCCGAGACGGAAAAGCCTGCGGAAACGGAGAAGCCTGCCGAGACTGAGGCTCCCAAGGAATGCACCTGCGGCGCAGCCGAGGGCGAGACGCATAAGGAGGGCTGCCCGCTGTATGTGAAGCCCGTATCTAATGCTTCCAAGCATATCGATACCTGCACAGAGGGCTGCACCGGCGAGGATTGCAAATGTCCCTGCCACCTGTTTGACCGGCTTATGGCCTGCCAGACGCTGGAGGAGATCGAGGCTATTATCAAGGCAACCCCGGAGGATGTACTGAAGTCTTTGTCGGAGGAGCAGGTCGCACAGGTGGAGGCGTACATGGACTCGCTGATGCCCGCGCCCTTGCCCGCCATCGTTATTGAGGAATCCGAACCTCCCGTGGAGAGTGAGATTTACCGTCCTACGGTGAACTATACCAATGTTGCGCCCTTTGGCGAACCCGTCACCGGCGGCAATTAAGGAGGCAGAGAATGAAAAAGACGAAGATTCTATCGCTGCTTTTGTGCCTGTCTCTTTTCTGCGCGCTGATCGTGCCCGGCACGAGAGCCTATGCGGACAATGAGCCCGACAGTGGCATGAAGATCAGCAAGACGGCGGCAGCCAACGCTGACGGTTCCTACACCATCATGCTGGAAGCCTTCGCCACCGGCTCTACGGTCATTACGGAGCAGAAAACGGATATCCCCACTGATATTGTTCTTGTTATCGACCAGTCTGGCTCGATGAACGACCCGATAGGTGGCTATACATACACGGCATACCGAACCGGAGGATATAACAGTCGCAACTATCATAATGACGAGTATTATCCGCTCAGGCACAATGGTGGCAGCGCGAACCTGTGGCACAAGCTGAATAATAACGAGTATATTGCCGTTTCCGTAGAACAGAAGATGGTATATACCGCTATTTCCGGCTGGAGCAACAGGAATTACTATGATAATCAAAACAGCCTGTACTGTCTGGTTTCAGGAGAGTATAAGTCCGTCGCAGTGAGGAGAGAAGGACATCTCTTTTCCGCTGATGAATACTGGTATACGATGGATGGTCAGCAAATCCTCTATACGACCGGAGACAGTAGCATTCCAAACTTTGGGCAATATGCTCCTCTCTATCAGTCCGTAAAGAAGTACACCTATTCCTATACTCTGAATGGAGTCACAACGGTTATAGAAGAGTCGTTTGGGGATGGGAGCAGTCCTGACACGCAGTTTTATCGCAGGGATTATAGCAGTAGTGCTGGCGGCACGAGGCTGAATGCTCTAAAGAATGCAGCAACCACATTCGCCAATGCCGTCGCGGCAAAGGCGGCAGGTGCAGATGGCGACATCAGTACCCCTGCCGATAATGTCAATCACCGTATTGCCGTGGTTGGCTTTGCGAGTGGACAATACTATAACGGCACCAATTATAATTACGGCAATACAGAGGTTTTTGTAGGCAGCAATCAATATAAATACGGAAGTGCCGCACAAGGGCAATATGGGAACGCCTTTCAGGATATGAACACCTCCACGGGAGTTGGCAATGTTAGTGCTTCCATCGGAACTCTTTCTGCGGATGGCGGAACGCTTACAAATCTTGGCCTGGAAATGGGCAACGGGATTTTCGGTGCAAATCCCATAGCAGAGGGAGAAAAGCGGAATCGTGTCGTAATTGTATTTTCAGATGGTGTTCCTGGTTGGAGCGGTTATGATTCCAATACGGCGAACAGTGCGATTACTCAGGCTGAGACTGCAAAAAACACCTATGGAGCAACAGTATACAGCATTGGCATATTCCCTGGCGCGGACGCGACCAGCGCAGGCAATCAGAACGGAAACGAAACGGAGAAGGCCAACTGGTTCATGCAGCAGGTTTCCTCCAACAACGGAACGCCGCAGTCTCCCAGTTATTATCTTTCCGCTGCGGATGCTGGAACGCTGAACAGCATCTTCCAGCAGATTTCCGACCAGATCGAAACCGGCGGTACGACTTCCACTCTGACCTCCGATGCTGTTGTGAAGGACATCATCTCCCCGCAGTTCACGCTCCCGGCTGGAACGACGGCGGCGAATATCACAGTGGAGACCTATGCCTGCACCGGAAAGAACGCTAACGACGACTACACCTGGAGCAATAACAACAGCACAATGGGCGCGACGGCATCCATCAGCGGCGATCAGGTGAACGTCACCGGCTTTAACTTCTCCGAGAACTACGTCGGCACGGTGACAGAGAATGGCAATACGACCTATCGCGGCCACAAGCTGGTCATCAGCTTCAAGGTACAGCCCAAGGCGGGCTTCCTGGGAGGCAACGAAGTGTACACCAACACCAGTGCCGGTATTTATGAGAACAATACTGCTGAGAATCCGCTTTTGACCTTTGACAGACCCACCGTCAACGTCCCCATTCAGGATGTGACCGTCACGGCTAAGGACAAGAATGTCTACCTCAAGGGCGAAGTCACCGCTGAGCAGCTCAAAAACGGCGCGACCGTCAAGGTCGGCGGTGTGGCGCTTGATCTCAGCAAAGCCAGCGATACGACAAAGCCCTGGGGCCTTGAACCCTGGCAGACCGAATACGTCGATATCACCGTTACGGTCAAGGACAAAGATGGTAACGCGATTCCGGCTGACGGCCTGAAAGCTCTGACCGACGATACGACCTACACCATCAAAGTCACCGTAACGCCCAAAACTACCGGTTCAACGGGCAGCGCGGGCACACCGGCAACGGAAAAATTCGGTGAAAACACCCCTGCCGCTAACATCTACGTCTTCAAACCGGAGCTGACATTCAAGGATTCCACCGCCTACTACGGCGAGACCGTGCCCGCAAACAACGATTACAGCAGCAATTATGTTGCCAATTCTGAAAAGTGGAAAAACGGAGGCAAGTATTCAACGGACGATGGTGTTCAAATGATCGGCACAAAGCCGACGTTGGATATCACCTACGCGCCGGATGAAAGCAAGCTTGAAGGCGGCAAGTACACCAAGCAGGATGTTCCCGTTTCGGCTACGGTCAAGATCGGGACGGAAAATGTGAACGAGCACACCACGTTCGTACATCAGGATTGCACCACCGCCTGCGGTTGGGAGAACCCGGCAACGCCCGGTACTCCTGCGTTCCTGATCCACATCCAGACCTGCACGCTGAGCATTACTAAACAGGGCGGCGCAGATAACGAGTCCTATGTGTTTGATGTTCTCAAGGATGGTGAGAAGTATTCCGAAGTGACTGTATGGGGCAACAGCACGGAAACGCTTGTTGAATTGCCCATCGGTACTTACACCATCAGTGAGAACGCCGGCTGGAGCTGGCGCTATTCTGCCAATAACGGCGGCAGCGCTGCGCTGACAGCACAGAATCCCACCGGCAGCATTACCTGCGTCAACACGAAGAACAACAATCAGTGGCTGAATGGTTTCAGTGAGGTTGTTCGGAACATCTTCGGCACGAATCACTGAGGAAGGAGGGAATGAAGATGTATAGAGGCAGATATGAAGGCAAGCACCGCAAGGCAGCAGCTCCGGCACACGGGAAAGCGCTCCGTACTGGCCGCCTGACGACCATGGTAATTGCGACCGTACTCCTTCTGGCGCTGGCCATCGGCGGCACGCTTGCATGGCTGAGCACAAAAGACGCGCCAATTCAGAACAAATTCCTTCCCACCAAGGTGACTTGCGAAGTGATGGAAACGTTTAACGGCAGCACGGGCGTGAAATCCAATGTCAACGTGAAGAATACCGGCACAATCGATGCTTTTATCCGCGTCAAGCTGGTGACTTACCGCACAAACGACCAGGGGCAGCACATTGGCGGCACCGCATCCCTCCCCACCTTTACGCTGGGCACAGGCTGGGTGAAGTATGGCGATTATTACTACTACACAAAACCCGTCGCACCGAATCAGAAGCCGGAAACCAACCTGACAGACAGCATGACGCTGATCGGCTCCTACATGGATACGGATGGCGGCAAGCAGGCTGTTGACGTGATGGCCGAGGCCATCCAGAGCGTTCCGGAAGATGCCGTTAAGGCTGCTTGGGGCGCAGGATTCTCGATTGGCGCAGACGGCAGTCTGAATGTACCGAATGTCTAAGGGGGTGGAGAGAAAATGAAGCACATAGCAAAAAAATCAATTTCGTTCATTCTGATGTTGCTGCTCGTGATGAGCTTTGCGACCACGGCTTTCGCGGCAGATTCCTCCATCACCTTTACGGGCTTCTCCTCCGGCTTTGAGTTTCAACCCGGCAGCGAGTACACGGAAACCGATCTGTTCCAGAACTTCAAGAACGTCATGCCCGGTGATACGCTGACGGAAACCATCACATTCAAGAACGCCGCAACCGACTGCGATTTCGTCAACCTCTATATGCGGGCAGAAGCCCATGACGAAACGGAGAACCCCCTGACCTACAGCGAAGCCTTTGAAAACAAGGACGGCAAGGATCAGGCCAATATCGACGGGCAGCGCGACGAGACCGTCGCTACCATGAGCGATTTCCTCTCAAAGCTCTCCATGAAGGTCTGGAACGGCACAGAGCTGATCTATGAAGCTTCCCCGGATGAGCTGGACGGACTGAGAACCAATAAGCTACTCGGCACCTTCCGCACCGGCGAAACGGCCACTCTGAAAGTGGAGCTGGCCGTTCCCGCTGACCTTGGCAACGAATACGCCAACCGCGTGGGTGAGGTGGACTGGATTTTCCATGTGGAAGCCTATCAGGAAAGCCAGCTCACCGTCCGTAAGATTTGGTCGGACGGCAACAGCAATCACCCCAATGACAGCGTGACCGTCAACCTGCTCCGGGACGGCAAGGTGGAAAAATCCGAGGTTCTGAATGCCAAAAACGGCTGGACATACACCTTTGACAAGCTGGTAGAGGGCCATGTCTGGACGGTCGAGGAAGCCCGCGTACCCAGCGGATACACGGTGAGCTACAAGACAGAGGGCAATACCACGATCATCACCAACACCAAGGATACACCCACTCCGCCTCCTACGCCGCCCACACCTCCCACACCCAGCGAGCCTCTGGATATCACGGTGCGGAAGGTCTGGAGCAACGATAATCTCAAGGAACGTCCCGATTCCGTAACTGTTACGCTCTACAACGGCGATGTGGCGTATGATTCCGTCCGCCTTGGCGCATGGAACAACTGGAGCTATTCATGGAAAGACCTGAATGCATACGGCAACTGGCAGGTCATTGAAACGAATATCCCCAGGGGCTACACACCATATTACAGCGTCAATAACGGCGTTGTGACCATTACCAACAGCCGCACACTGATTCAGACCGGTCAGCTCAACTGGCCCATCTGGGTGCTTGGCGGCGCGGGACTTGTCCTGATTCTCGGCGGGGCGGTCGTGCTGGGTAAGAAGAAACGGAAAAATGCCTAAGAAAACGGGCATTGCCATGTTAGCAGTGGGAGCAGTGCTGATCCTTTCGGCACTGCTCCTTTTCTTCCATAACCGTCAGGAGGACGTACAAGCCGGGCAGGAAGCCGAGAGCCTGCTGGCAAACGTCGAGGCGGTGATCGACGCACAGGCGACCCGCGAGCCAACGCCGGCCGGGGCGGAAATACCCGGAACCACGCCAACGTCCTCCGCCACACCCCTTGACCCGGAAATGCCGGTAGTCGAGCTGGACGGCTATGAGTATGTGGGGTATGTGGAAATACCCGCGCTGGAATTGAAGCTGCCGGTCATGTCGGAATGGGACTATAACCGCTTGAAGATCGCTCCATGCCGCCAGTTCGGTTCCTCCCGGACGGATGATCTGGTCATTGCCGCCCATAACTACCAGAACCACTTTGGACGGCTGAAGGACTTGCAGACGGGCAATGCCGTGATCTTTACGGATATGGAGGGCGTAATCAATACCTACTCCATTGAAAAGATCGAGACGCTGAACCCCAGCGAGGTGGACGCCGTACAGAACAGCGGCTATGATCTCGTTCTCTATACCTGCACCAAGGGCGGCAAGACCCGTGTGACGGTGTTCTGCAACCGTGAGGAGATAGCTGCACCTTCTCCGGCTCCGACGCCGATGGAAAAATGAGGTTGAATATGGCAAATAATATTATCAATTTGGACAGAAAAAGAAACCGCCGCTCTCGTGCCGACAGCGCCCATGGGATGAAGATGGAGCGCTGCGTTCTGTGCTGGCATCTGACCAATGTTCCCCAAAACACGCCGATCTCCCAGCGAAAATACTATGTCCAAGGACAGGGACAGCTTTGCGCGAAATGCTACTACGAGCTTTGCAAGCAAGGTGCGTTCTTTGGCGAGGACAATGTGAACTCATAACAATGATAGAGCAGAAAACAGATCAGAGGCTTACCTGCGGTCAGCGTTTTGGCCGCTGGACTGTGCTGGGTGGGTGTGTGACGACCCAGCGGGGTGAGCGGAAGTATCTGTGCCGCTGCGATTGCGGCACGGAGCGGCATGTGCTGGAACGGTCATTGCTATCTGGCGGATCTCAGAGCTGCGGCTGTTTGCAGAAAGAAATGGCGTATCAGGCCAATGCCTACAACCTGCTGGGGCAGACCTTTGGCGACCTCTGCGTCGTCGGAAAGAGCCGGAAGCGCACGAAAATGGGGGCATATTGGACTTGCCTGTGCAGCTGCGGCTACACCTGTGAAGCAACGGCCAGCGAGCTGGTATCCGGGCGTAAAACAAATTGCGGCTGCAAAAATGTGAAAAACTATGCTTCTTCTGACATTACCGGGCAACGCTTTGGACGGTTGACTGCGCAATACTCCACAAAAAAGCGCGATGCAAAGGGCTTCGTAATCTGGCATTGCCACTGTGACTGCGGCAATGAAACCGATGTTTCCTACAACAACCTGATGTATTGCGGACAGCAGAGCTGCGGCTGTAAGAAACGGGAACACGATAAGGCGTTAGCCGGTTTTCTCACTCATGTGGATGGCACCAGCATTGATGCATGGAAAAGTAATACGATTCCGAAAAACAACACAACCGGCGTTCGCGGCGTTTACTTTATTCAGGGCCGGTATGTAGCCAAACTGGTATTTCAGAAGAAGCAGTATTTCCTTGGTACCTATAAGACACTGGCCGAGGCCGCAGAGGTCAGGCGGAAGGCCGATGCTCTTTTGGGCAACGAGTTGGTGCGCTTCTATGAGAAATGGTCTAAAAAGGCGGCTGCTGACCCGCAATGGGCAAAAGGAAATCCCATAAAATTCCACGTCAGCAAGACAGAAAACGGCGAACTGACTGTAAATCTTCAACCGGAGATGAGAACAGAGCCAAGTGAAGCTACGCAGGCAATTTGAGGTACTCGAATGAAACCGGAATATTCTCTTAAACACCTCTGTGAGCAACAGGACAGAATGTATCTCCTGCAAGAGTGGGACTGGAACAAAAATGCCCCGCTGACGCCGGATACCATACATAAGGGCAGTCATCAGAAGGTGTGGTGGAGATGCGACGCTGGACATTCATGGCAGGCACAGGTGCGAAGCAGGTCGGACGGTTCAAAATGCCCATACTGCACAGGGCGTGTTCTGTGGGTTGGCAGAAACGACCTTGCCACGGTAAATCCTGCGTTGGCTGCACAGTGGGATATGGAAAAGAACGGCGAATTGAAGCCCATCGAAGTACTGGCCGGAAGCGGAAAATATGTCTGGTGGAAATGTGAGAATGGACATTCGTGGCGTGCGAGTATCCTGAGCCGGAACAGAGGTGCTGGGTGTCCAATTTGTAGCGGGAAAACTGCCGTGTCTGGCGAGAATGACCTGTCCACCCTCTTTCCTGATCTCGCTGTGGAGTGGGATGCTGAACGCAACGGCAGCTTGAGACCGGATAACGTAACGCCTTACAGCAACAAAAAGGTCTGGTGGCGATGTGCGCTTGGACATGAATGGCAGGCAGTAATTGCATCCAGAGCCGTGGAACGCTCCGCCTGCCCATATTGTACGGGCAGGCGCGTTCTGGCCGGTTTCAATGATCTTGCTACGCTTCATCCGAAAATCGCCGCGCAATGGGATAGCACGCTGAACAGCGGTCTGACTCCAGAAATGGTAACGCCGGGAAGTCACAAGCGGGTATGGTGGAAATGCGCTGAAGGGCATGTTTGGAAAACGGCCATCTACTCCCGAACCGGAAAGCAGAAATGTGGATGTCCCGTATGCGCCGGAAAAGCAACACGACAATTCAAATATGAGTAGCATTAGGCCAACCACTTACTCAGGTTTCTCCGGCTTCATTATTCACACCAACTGATACAGTTGAATATTTCAGAAGGACTCTCATTGCGGACTATATGCCCCAATCGAGAGTCCTTTTTCTATTACATTATAAATCCAATATCTCCGCATATGATAGCATCTATAAAACCATACATTCGCGCAAACAAGGGCTATATTCAAACGAGAATAGCGTCTGTATGGGCTAAAATATAATATGTGGAGGTGAAGTGATGACAGACAAGGAGTTCTCCCTGAGACTGGCCAAATTGAGAACGCAAAAGGGCGTTTCGGCTCGTGACATGAGCCTTTCAATGGGTCAGAATCCGGGTTATATCAACAATATTGAGACCGGGAAGTCTATGCCGTCGTTAAGTGGCTTCTTCTACATCTGCGATTATCTTGATATAGCCGCAAGGGATTTCTTTGACGATGGGAATGAATATCCCGAACAGCTCAGAGCCGTTTTTCAGGATATGCAGAAACTGAGTCCTGAACAGCTACAGAATATTCATGCCATCGTAAAGGGGCTGCTCCGATAGGCACACGCCATTCTGTCACCGATACAGCCAAGAGATCACGAAATCCGCACAGCCATGTTAACCTTGTTATTTGCTCGGACGGCGCACCTCTGCGCTACCGGCGGTTTGCTGTGCAAGATCAGGCCAGTGCATGAAATTGACAGCGTTATCGCAGAGCGGAACAGAACCCTCGCATGGAGGTGTACACCTACGAACAAATAATGACGCAGCACCACCAATGGTGGATGCTGCGGAAAAGGCTGCTTGATTGGATGATCAGGCAGTTTTTTGATTTGCAGAAAGGAGCGCAGCCATGAACAGTTTAGAGAACAACAATCGCGCAGCGTCCCAAGATTTCCAGACAGCACTTGGGCTTCTGGAAGAACGGCTGCGCAGCTTGGAAGATTCAGAAGACATTATCGACGGCCTGCTACAAGGTGCAGCGGAGTTTTACGGTGCGGCCAGAGCTTCCGTTGTAGAAGCAGACTGGGATTTGAAAATCGGACTGCTTACCTACGAATGGTGTGCGGAAGGTGTAGAGCATCAGAAGAACATGCTCCAGTACATAAGCGAAGAACAGATCGAATCTGCGCAGCAATTATGGGAGAGAACATAAAGCGCCCGTGCGTCTCCCGTGCGGCGCTGGTGAGGGTGCTCGTGCGGCTTTTTTGCGGCAAAACTGCTGCAAAAATAAGGCTGAAATATGGCTCTGGCTGAGATTACCCGTCTGGTATGATCCCATTACCGGCTGAACAAGCCGGAGTGGAACCGGGCGGGGGGATCTTTATGGGCGGCTGTATGCCGGCAGGGGCATGGCCCCTGCCAGGACTCTTGGTTTCTTTTTTACGGAGCGCGATTGTAAGCGCCCCGTATGCCCTGCGGCCTCTTCCGGATGCGCCGCCCCACCACAATCTCATATCGCCCCATTCTGCCCGCAGCAATCATGCTGCGGGCTTTTCTGCGCCTTTAGGGCTTCATTGCCGCTCTCCGCCTCCGTGGATTTGAAATTCCCACATTTCAAATTCACGGAGGTTTTTTTTATGTATTATAACACGAAGGCCAGCGGAGCGCGGATTCGTGAGCTGCGCCTAGCGAAGAAACTCGACCAGATAGAATTGGCTGAACTGCTGAATGTCTCCCACGGCTACATCAGCCGCATCGAATCCGGTAAAAAGGGCTGCTCTGTCGATTTGCTGATTCAGCTCTCTGAGATATTTGGGACGTCTCTAGATTACCTGATTCTGGGCAAGTGCCACGACGTTCTGGATGCGCACCATCTGAAAGAAAACATACAGCATCTGATTGAAGATTTGGAGCACTTCCAGACGAAGTTATAGGCCGTGTTCCCATTGGTGTTAGTGATGTTCCCAATGGTACGTTCCATTCAGAGTGCAGATTTCTTAAAATAGAATCACAGCGAAAGCTGACTGTTCCTTGAAAAGTTCATAGTCATTCATCAGGTACATTCCTGCATATGTGCGAGAGCACAAGCCAGCACAGCGGTGCGCCACGACATTCACAAGTGCGGACAACATTCAATCAGCGCAGTTTCCGTGAACGAGCGATAAAGCCGACTGGAAAAATCGGGCGGTTCCCGATCCGGCCATGACCGTATGCAGGGCTAACGATACTTCTGTCCAGCCACAGCTTCTTCACGCAATGGGGACAGCTCGGAGCGATCCTCGGAGGGGTTCAAGTCCCATGGAGCGGCACAACTAGCCGCCGCCTGATGACTTCCCGCGGCTCTGGGGTGTCGAGGACAAATTAGGGCTGTACATACCAAAACAGAAAGGAGTCCTTGCCCTTGAAGGAGAACTGGACATATCGCCGCGGCGATATCTATCTGGCGAACTTAAATCCCTATTTTGGCTCAGAACAGGGCGGTACGCGCCCTGTTCTTCTGCTGCAAAACAACACCGGCAACTTCTATTGCCCGACCCTCATTGTAGCTCCTCTGACAGCCCGCCGAGGCAAGAAACCGCATCAGCCCACACACTATCTGCTTTCCTCCGTGAGGGGCATGGACGGTGCTTCTGTCGTTCTTCTGGAGCAGATCAAAACCATCGACAAACGCCGCGTGGTGCGCTATATCGGGCGCGTCAGCCGTGAACAGATGGACGGCGTTAACGAAGCCCTCCAAATCAGCCTGGGTCTCTATATCCCCGAAGAAATGGAGGCTCCGTAATGAAGTCCACGCTGCCGGTTACACCGGATTCATACATTCCTTTATCCAGTCATAACCATGAAATAACCCAAACAAGGAGGTATGGCATGGACGCATATACGGCATCCGATATGGATATTCGCGCCGTTGACCCTGCGGCGCTGGTGGATATCCGCGATGTAAAGGTCAACACAGCGCTGCCCAAGCGGGAGCGTATTCTGGATTTCATCCGTCAGATCGGCAACCCCTACTGCTACCGGCACGGGAAATATGTGGTCAGGGTCAGCTTTGCCGACACGGATATTTCATTGGAGGACAGACTGGAAGCATATATCCGCACAAAGGGCTGATCCTGCGACATCCTCGACAGTCCTGCGCAACGCAGGGTACAATTTTGGAGGAAAGGAGCTGGCAATATGCAACACAACACCGAAACAAAAATCTGGAACGCCACGCTTTACCTCCGGCTGTCGAGGGACGATGGGGATAAAGAGGAATCCAACAGCATCACCGGGCAGCGGGAGCTGCTGCGTGACTTTATCCGAACCCGCCCGGAGCTTCGGGAATACGCCGTCAGGATCGACGACGGCTTCACGGGCTCCAATTTCGAGCGGCCGAGCTTTAAGAAAATGCTGGAGGACGTAAAGGCGGGACGCACCAACTGCATCATCGTAAAAGACCTCTCACGCTTTGGCCGAAATTATCTGGACGCAGGCGAGTACATCGAGAAGATATTCCCCTTTTTAGGCGTGCGCTTTATCGCCGTCAACGACAACTACGACAGTCTCGGCGGAAAGAACGCTTCGGACGAGCTTATCATCCCGTTCAAGAACCTCATAAACGAAGCCTACTGCCGGGATATTTCCGTGAAAGTCCGCACCCAGCTTGAGGTCAAGCGCAAGAGCGGTCAGTACATCGGCGCGTTTGCCGTGTACGGTTATCTGAAGGACGAAACAGACAAAAACTGTCTGGTGGCAGACGAGTACGCCGCCGACGTCGTGCGAGATATCTTCAAATGGAAGCTGGAGGGCATGAGCCCGCAGGATATCGCCGCCCGATTGAATCACAGCGGCGTGCTTTCGCCCATGGAATACAAAAGATCGCTGGGCATGAGGTTTGTCACCTCCTTCAAGGCGAACACGCAGGCGGCATGGTCGGCCAACGCCGTGCTGCGTATCCTGAAAAATCCGGTCTATACCGGCGTACTCATTCAGGGCAAGGAGACAACGCCCAGCTACAAGGTGCGAAAGCGCGTCACAAAGCCGGAAAACGAATGGGCAATCGTTTCGGATGCCCACGAAGCCATTATCGAGCGCCGGGACTTTGACAGCGTACAGAAGGCGCTCTCATTGGATACTCGCCGCAGCCCCGGCGACAGCGCCGTGCGGCTTTTCAGCGGCATGGTGTTCTGCGGCGAGTGCGGCGCAAGCATGGTACGCAAGACCGTTCCCTCCGGCAATAAAAAGTATGTCTACTACGTCTGCGCCGCGCACAAGCAGGATAAATCCTGTTCTCCCCACCGGATGCGCGACGAGGCGCTGGAACAACTGGTTTTGGATACGGTAAAGCAGTATATCCGGGACGTGGTTGATTTGGACGATATTCTTGCCATGACGGATACTGCCCCCTTGAGAACCGCAGAAGCCCAGAAGGTGCAGCGGCAGCTTGACAAGAAACGCTCTGAGCATGAGCGGCTCCAGAAGCTGCTCATGTCCCTGTATGAAAGCCTTGCAGACGGCATCATCGACCGGGACGAATACGCAAGGCTCAAGCAGAATTACGCAGGGCGCTGCGCCGAATGCGAAAAGCAGATGGACGCCTTGCAGGAGACCCTTACGCAAATCAAAGAGTACGGCGGCGGGCACCGGGAGTGGATGGCGCAGTTCAGAAAGCACCTGAACATTACGGAATTGGAGCGCAGCATCGTTGTGGCGCTGATCGACCGCATCCTCATTTACAGGGATAACCGCGTGGAAGTCCGCTTCCGCTTTGCGGACGAATTTGCATGGCAGACGGATATACTGCGCCGGGCGCAGATCAGAGAGGTGGTATAAGTGGCAAGAACGAAACGAAAGACAAACCCGGTCATTCCGGCGGCGGAAGCTCCCGCACAGGCGCAGAAGCAATACCGCGCCGCCGCCTATGCCCGCCTTTCCGTGGAGGACAGCGGCAACCCCGGCGCAGATACCATAGAGGGGCAGAAAAACCTCCTGCTCCGGTTCATTGAAGATGACCCGACGCTCACCCTATATGGGCTGTTCTGCGATAACGGACGAACAGGCACGGACTTTGACCGTCCTCAGTTTGAAAAGATGATGGAGGCGGTCAAGCGCGGAGAGGTAGACTGCATCGTGGTCAAAGACCTATCCCGCTTTGGCAGAAACTACAAGGAGACCGGCAACTATCTGGAACGCATTTTTCCTTTTCTGGGTGTGCGCTTCATCGCCGTCAACGACGGCTTCGACACTCTCACCGCCCGGCGGGGCGCGGATGGGTATCTCGTTCCGCTAAAAAATCTCATCAACGAGGTCTACAGCAAGGACATTTCCAGGAAGTCCGGCTCCGCGCTGGCGGCGAAGCAGAAAAAAGGAGATTTCATTGGGGCGTGGGCTCCCTACGGCTACCGCAAACAACCGGATAATCCCCACAAGCTGGAGCCGGACGAAGCGACGGCTCCCATCGTTCGGCAGATATTCCGGTGGCGAGCCGAGGGCATGGGCGTCACGCAGATCGCAAGGCGGCTCAACGATGAGGGCGTACCTTCGCCCTCCGCCCACTTGTACAATACCGGTGTATGCAAAACAGAAAAGTATAACGGCGTGAGCTGGTACGTTCAGACGGTCAAAAACCTTCTGTCCCGGCAGGTGTACATCGGACACATGGTGCAGGGAAGGAAGCGGCAGTCCTTCTACGAAAACCGGGGGCAGTACAAGAAGCCAAAAGAGGAATGGATCGTCGTGGAAAATACCCACGAGCCGCTTATTGACAGGGAAACCTTTAATAAGGTTCAGGCTCTTGCACAGTGCAGAAATGAGGAATACTTTGAAGCGCTCGGCAGGTTTACGCATCTGGAAACCACTGAAAACATCCTCAAGGGGCTGGTCTACTGCGCCGACTGCAAGCGTCCGCTGGTGCGGTACAAGAATGTGAGCCACGAAAAAAAGCTGTGGTACACCTTCATCTGTCCGACCCACGCCAACGACATTGGCAGCTGTCCGCTGAAAAACATCCGGGAGGACGCACTGTTCCCCATGCTTCTGCAAGCCATTCAAACCCAGATCGCCCTTGCCGCCGATATGGAAGCCATTGTCCGCAGGGTGAACAGCTCCCCCAAATACAGAAAGCAGACTGCGACGCTGCAAGGCAAACTGGATGCGGCGAAAAGAACGCTCAAACGCTGCAACGGCCTGTATGACAGCCTGTATCAGAGCTATGTGGATCAGCTCATGACCGAGCAGGAGTATATGACGCTGAAGCGTCGCTACAAAGCGGAAGCCGAGGAAGCGGAGCGGCTGATCGAGACGCTGACCCGCCGGCAGGCAGCGGAAGCGGCGCATACGCCGGAGAATCCGTTCCTTGCTGCTTTCGGCAGCTTCCGGGATGCAGATACCTTGACCAGAGAAATGGCGCAGGCGCTGATTGAGCGTGTGTATGTGGACGGCGACAGCAATATCGAGATCGTGTTCCGCTACCGGGACGAATACAAGGAACTCTGTACATATTTGGAAGGGAGGGAAACTGACGCATGAGAACGGCAATTTATCTTCGCATATCCAGCGAGGACGCGGATTTGAGAACCGGCGAAAAGGACGAATCCGAAAGTATATCCAACCAGCGCAGCCTCCTTCGGGAATATGTGTCCAGTCATGCGGAGCTGGCCGGCTCTGAAATACTGGAGTTTTGTGATGACGGTTGGAGCGGTACGAATTTCGAGCGTCCAGCTGTGAAGGAGCTTTTGGAGCAGGTCAAGCGCGGGCAGATCAACTGCATCGTAGTAAAAGACCTATCCCGCTTTGGCCGTGATTACCTCACCGTTGGCGACTATATCTCCCGCGTGTTCCCGTTCCTGGGTGTACGCTTCATTTCCATCAACGACGGCTTTGACAGCAGCAATCCGCTGGACATCGACAGCCTCGATACTTCGTTTCGGACACTGATCTACGACCTGTACAGCCGTGACCTCTCCCGCAGGGTAAAAAGCGCAAAGAAGGCCAGAGCCGAACGCGGGGCGTTTCTCAGTCCCTATGCGCCTTACGGATATGTCAAAGACCCGGAGGACAAGAACCATCTGCTGGTGGATACGGAAGCCGCCGACGTGGTACGGCGCATCTTTCAAATGGCGGCGGATGGTACAAAGACATGGCAGATCGCGGCGGCGCTGAACGGCGACGGCGTAAGCTCTCCGAAGAACTACAAGGTCGAAGCAGGCTGCACAAGGACGCCATGGCGCAGCATCCGGGAGGAAAACTTCTGGACGGCCAATCTGGTCGCAAAGCTCCTGCGGGACGAGCGGTATATTGGAAAGACGGTGTACGGCAAACGGAGCCGGGACATTGTAGGCAGCACCCACACGGTCAAGATATCCCGCAATGATTGGGTTATCGTCCCCGGCAGACACGAGGCCATTGTGTCGGAGGCGCTGTTTGAAAAAGCGCAGATTTGTATGCGGGAATACAGGGAGCGAGAAGTCATGACGGGCGGCGGGAATCCGCTGAAGCGCAAGGTGCTCTGCGGCGTATGCGGTCACGCCATGCAGCGGGACAATAAGAAGAACAGCTCCTACCGCTGCGTCACGAAAAGGCTGAATACCGGCTTTGACTGCTCGGAGGAAAGAGTCCCGGAGGCCGATATTCTGGAAGCTGTGGTTGATACCATACAGGTCTACGCTCAATACGCCGTCAGTATAGACAGGCTTCTGCAAACAAGGCGGGAGCAGCGGCAGCTTGACCGCAAACAGGCGCAGCGACAGTTGCAGACCCTCCAGAGCCGGAAAGCCCGGCTTGACAAGCGGCTGCAAGATCTCTATGAACGGCTGGTGGAGGGCGAAATCTCCCGCGAGAGCTTCGCGGCGCAGAAGAAAGCTTTGACGGCGCAGGCAGAAGAAATCTCCCGCACGGTCTTGGAGCTGGAGCGAAAGATGAGCGGCAGCGATGACAATAGCAACGCCGTAATTGAGCTATTCAAGAGCTATGCCGGGATTACGGCGCTGACCAGGGAAATCTCAATCGAGCTGCTGCACTCCGTCACCATCTACCCGGGCGGGCGCATGGATATCCGGCTGAACCTTGCCGATGAGATCAAAGCTCTGATGGAAGCCTTGCGCCGGGAGTCCTGCACGGCGTGAATTTATTAGTCCTTTTTGTACAGCAGCCGACGATGGCTATTCCGGCGCGAATTTCAATCGCCCAGCCTTTGAACAGATGATGGATGACATGAGCAACGGCGACATCGCCGTCATCATCACAAAGGATCTTTCCCGCCTTGGAAGAAACCAACTGCACACCGGTCTTTATATCGAGGAGATATTCCCTTCCAATGATGTGCGCTACATCGCTGTCAACGACAATGTTGACACCAAGTATGAAAACAGCAACGAGCTGATGCCTTTCAAGAATTTGTTCAATGAGTGGCACGTGCGGGACTGCAGCCGCAAGGTGCGGAATGTAGTGAACGCCAAGGCACAGCGGGGAATCCGGGTGGGGACACGAGCTCCTTACGGCTACCGCAAGGGTGCAACCAAGGACTCTCCTCTGTTGGTGGATGAGGAGGCGGCGGCTGTCGTCAAACGCATCTTCGCCATGTGCGCCGGCGGAATGGGACCAGCCCAGATTGCAAAGCAGCTCAAGAAAGAATGCATCTACAGTCCATCCATGTACGCCTATACGAAATTCGGCACATCCCATTCCGGGCTGAATGCAGAGCGGCCCTACAACTGGACTGGCGACATGGTGGCGGATATGCTTCAGAACATGGTCTACCTTGGGCACACGGTCAACCTTCGCTACAGCACCAAGTCCTACAAGGACAAAAAACGATGTGAACGCC
>ERZ773178.1174-NODE-1174-length-28783-cov-13.648879_pt1 | contig 28783 bp, 28 predicted proteins | sample MGYA00580533_ERZ773178 | MGnify/ENA primary metagenome ERZ773178 (study PRJEB29015, sample SAMEA2737859) | human gut metagenome | biome: human gut; feature: human-associated habitat; material: faeces | place: China | collected 2012 ...
TTTTATTGAAAGGAGGGGAGGTGCGGCTCCTCTCATGACTAAAGTCACGAGTCTCTGCCGCACCATGAAGATGAAATTCAACAAGAAAGCCTTTGCCGTCCTGCTGGCATTGAGCCTCGGCATATCGGCTACAGCCCTGGCGTCATCGGCTGACAGCTTCTCCGATGTCCCCAAAGACCACTGGTCTTATGAAGCCTTGGACTACCTGGCTAAAGAAGGTGTCATCGAAGGCATGGGCAACAGCACCTTTGAAGGGGGCCGTACCATGACCCGTTACGAAGTCGCCAGTATCGTCGCCAAAGCCATGCAAAAAGGCGGTGGCAACTTTGGCGACAAGACGGTCCTGGAAAAACTGCACGCCGAATATGCCGACGAAATCAACGTCCTGCAGCAGCAAGTCGCCAAGAACACCAAGCAGATCGAGCAGAATACCAAGGATATCCAGGAAAACAAGGAAAAAATCGACCGGGTCAAATTGTATGGCTTTATGCGTACACAATACGATTATGACAAAGATACGACATCCGGAACTATTGATAAACAGACGAATCGTTTTTACATGGATTTGCGCGGCGACTTTAAGGTCAATGATTATTGGACGGTCAAGTTCCAAAGCGAAACGAACCGCCATTATAATGACGGTCACCGGCGCAGCGAAAACGCCTTTAACTCGAAGGGGGAACAGACTTGGTCCGGCCATGACGGCAATATGCAGCGAATCTGGGTCGAAGGGCAGAAAGATGGCCGTTTTGTCAGCATTGGTCGTGCCTGGCGCGGCTTAGGTTTTCAGAATGTCCTCGTCGGTAATGAAACCGACGGCATCCAATTCGGAGCGCCCATTCCGGGAACGAACTTGACTGGCAGTGGTTTCTGGTTCGCTTCGACAGGTGCAGGAAACCGGGAAAGCTTATACGGTGCTGCTGTTTGGGGAGCTGTGGCCAAGAACTTGGATATCAACTTTGCCTATGCAAAGAGCAGCTTAGGTAAAAATGAAAAGTACGGTTCTGGCAATGTTTCGTACTACCAGACGGACATGAAGGAAATTCAACGATGATGGAACTCCCAATAAAAATTATGGCCGCGTATCGCCAGTATACGATAATCAGGATACGACGAATAAACGCAGCTATGGCTATGTCCTTAGTATGGCTACAAATATCAATAAAGACTTGCGCTTTATTGCCGACTATGCTAAAACCGATGCCGATTTCCAGAACAACAGCATCGCTTTGCGTTTGAATTATAAAGATGCTGATTATAAAAAGCCTGGCAGCTATGGCCTTTATCTGCGTTATATTAAATACGGTGAAAATGGCTGGCTCGCTGGGGATGATGAATGGAACTCCATTTGGAATGGCACCAAGGGCTGGATTGCTGGTGTCCGTTATGCCCCGTGGAAGAACATCATTTGGGAAACGATGTATTCCAAACAGAAACGCCATTGGAGTACGTCGGATGAATACGACCGAAATCTCTTCCGGACTGAACTGGACTTCCATTTTTAAGGCTTTTCATCGGACTCAGATGCGGCTGCGCCGCGACAGACTCAAACTAGCAACGACCTTTCGGGAAGCCCTCAGCGCGTAGCGGGCCGACCGCTGTGAGATTTTACCACGGCCCATTCGGGTATAATGGCAGGCCTTTACGAGCCACGAACCACGAGCTACTAACCACTAACCACTCAAAAAAGACGCTGTCTTCCTGTGACAGCGCCTTTTTATCTTTTATTCACGGCATACTGATGTCTTCCTGGTGATTCATGGAGAAGCCGCCTTTTTCTACGTCGTCGAAGTCGAGGGACGGGTCGTATTCCGGGAGCTTGGTCAGTCGTTTGACCAGGCCGAAGGGCTTCTTCAGAGAGAGTTTGTCTCCCTTACCCGAGAGAACCCAGAGGACTTTGTAGCCTTTGGGCGGTGTCTGGAGTTTTTCTTCGCCTTTGCCGTCGGTGAAGTAAACGACGAGGTCGACGCGCTGGGTATTGGCGTAGGTGAAGACCGGGGAATAGGCCGTGCCGCCGCGGATGTCCAGGCGGCCGCGGACGTCGTCCATGGTGCGGATGCGGTAGGTGCGGCGTATTTCGTCGTCACATTCGGCGACGATGATTTCATGGTTATAGCAGCGGACCAGGTGCAGGACTTCGCCGATGGCCTGACGAAATTCGGCATCGGTGATACTGCCGCTGATGTCCAGGCCGATGAGGATTTTGGCCGTATGGGAGCGCAGGCAGCCCGGCAGGTCCAGCCGTTCCGGCTGGCGGCGGTTGCGGCGCATGGTCGTCCGCTTCCAGGTGCTAGTGACGGAGCCGACGAGCTTTTTCAGGTACCAATGCCAGGGCAGGTCTTCCTGACTGTCTTTCAAGGCTTTGATCATGCTTTCCAGATAATTCGACAGCTCGCCCTTGCACGAAGCGTCAATGTATTTTTCCGTGAATTTGCGCAGCGTCTCTTCGTCGATATCATCGCCTTCGTCCCATAAGTCGTGGGTCTTAGCCGGGTCGTAGGATACGGCAATGGATTCGTCGGAGTCGCTGTCCGATTCGGGCAGGTCTTTTTTGTCGGTCCGCAAGTCCAGGGCGCCTTGAATCTTATCGACGTAGTATTCCAGGCTTTCAAAGGGATTCAGGAGCAGGGAATAGTTCATGTTCACCCATTCCAGGGTCGTCGAGAAGGGCGGCAGGTGGTCGAGATAGGTGTTGACGACGACGTCCATGGCCAGGTTGACGGCCATTTTGCTGTATTGCTGCCGCAGTTCTTTGGACCGGATGAGGTGGAGGGAGACGACGTGGAGGATTTCATGCTTAATCGTGCTCTCCATCTGTTCCGGCGACAGGGGCAGGAACAGCATGGGGTTGAAATAGAGGTGGTACCGCGTTCCCTTGAAGTTGGTCCCTGTCGGCGAGGCCATGTCGAAGCAGATTTCCTTGACCATTTGGAAGAGAAAATAGCCGAAGAAATTGTCCTTGTCTTCCATGAGGTGGCCGTTGATGCGGTCCAGGAAGGTGTAGAATTTCTTTTGGAAATCGGCCGGCACATCCGGGACGCTGCCAGTCCGGCGCTGCTCGGCGAGGACGGCGTCGGCGACGATAGATGCCTGCTGATAGAGGAGGTTAGCCGCAATGGGCAGTGATTGTTCCATAGGCGTTTACCGAAGGGACCGGAAAGCTGCGAAGTAGCTATCGATGAAGTCGTCGTTATCCAGAGCGCAGGCATAGACTTTGGGGTTGGCGGCTTTCATGTCCTTCATGACGCCGAGGCGCAGGTCGACGGGATAGAGCGCCAGGAAGGCGACTAGGCGGGAAAGGAGCGGCTGAGCTTCGCTGTCATCGAGGCGGATGGCATGTTCCAGCTGCTTGAGGATGTTCTTGGCAGCCAGGTAGAGCCGGGTGTGGCTTTCACTGTTGACCCGGCTGGACAGGGCCGGATCCAGGGATGGACTGCCGAAGACATCGTCATAAGCGATGAGGGGCTGGGCGTCGGACGTGACGAAATGGACGAATTCCTGAGCGATGAGCTTGCCGACGTTGCCGCGGATGACGTTGTAGAAGACGCCCTGCGGGATGGCCGACGGGTCCTGTTTATAGATGTGGTACAGTTTGGAAATGCGTTCGTAACTGCGCGGCGTGGCATTGATGTCGTCTTCGTTGGTCTTGTCCAGATATTCCGGGAAGGTGGAAATAAATTCCATGACCTTTTCTTCAATGCCTGCCGTCGAGGCCCAATCGAGCCACTGCAGGTAATCGGCTTCCATGTACAGCCAAACGAAGCGGTTCTGCTGGGCTGCATCCATTTCGACGACTTCGTAGTCATAGGAATCGGCCGGGTTCATGGCGGCGATGATATGGACCGACGGCGACAAGACGTAGCCGTTGATTTCACGGTTGAGGATGAGGTTCATCAATTCCTGCTGGACGGCGTGGTCGCAGCGGTTGATTTCGTCGATGAACAAGAGGACTGTCCGGCCCTTGGCGATTTCTTCGTCGATTTTGCGGAGCTTGTGGTGGACGGCATAAATCGTCGTGCCCGCTTCGACCGTAGGCAGGCCGCCGATTTCCCCTTCTTTGAGGAGGTTGCCGTCGATGCCGACCAGGCTCCAGTCATTCTTGGCAGCCAGTTCCCGGGCCAGGGAGGTCTTGCCGATACCCGTTTCGCCGACGAGAAGTGGGACTTCACCGGCTTTGAGGACTAATTCTACGCTTTTGAAAGTATCTGTAAAGTTCATGGTTTCTCTCCTATTTCAACGTCAATTTTTCATCTACTGTGATACGGCGGGCCTTCTTGCTGCCGCAATCGTCGACGAGGAGGACTTTATCGGCCGGTGTCAGATCGACGGCGTTGCAGGTGATGAAGTTGCGGACATAGTCTTCCGGTACATCGTCCCGGGACAAGACGGCCTTGAAGGTATTGCGCCAATCGTCAGGGGTCAGGGAAATGCCCTTGGGCATGTATTTGCTGACCAGGACGTTGCGGCTGAGATAGTGGAGAAATTCCTCTTTGCTGATATTCGGGATGAGGCGGATGGCCTGTTCGTTTTCGCTGATGGCCAGTTCTTTTGCTTCTTCTGTCGGTTCTTCGATGTAGCGCAGGGCTTCGTAGTTGCCGCGGATGGCGGCCAGCTGGACGACCGGTGTCGGATGCTTGATGTATTTGATGGCGTCATAATTCTTTTCTACAGCCCGCAGCTGCAGGGCTTCGTCCGGGCCTTTGACGTATTTGATGGCCCAGCCCGACTGGTCCAGGGCGGCGTCGATGAGTTCCGGTGACGGATTTTCGATATAACTCAGGTTGTTCCAGCCAGCGCGGACCGCTTGCAGGAGCATGTCTTCCGACGGATGGTCGATGAATTGGATGGCCCGGGCCGTATTGGCGACGGCGGCTTTCTGGACCGCTTCTGACGGATGTTTGATGTATTGCAGGGCCAGGCCGTTCATCTGGACAGCCAGGAGCTGCATTTCTTCCGTCGGGTTTTCGATGCGGTCGATTACATAGGGATTGTTGCGGATCATATTCATATATTTTTCGTTCGTCATGTCAGGTCCCTTTCGTTTTATATAATAAAGATTCACTTGCCTCTATTATACAATAGCTGCGGGCCGGAGGAAACTCAAAAAGGACTTGTCGTGTGCAACAAGTCCTTTTAAGTGGTTAGCCTTTTCTACAAACTACGTTGATAGAACAACCTCTCAGTCAGCTTCGCTGACAGCTCTCCTATAAGGAGAGCCACTACGAGCCACTAGCCACGAACCACTAATTCTTCTGCGGCATGAGGGCGGCGAAGTGGTGCAGGGCCGTGTACATGTCGCGGATGTTCTGGAACTGGACCGTGTCGATTTTGACAGAGTACGCCGTTCCGTCGGTATGATAGACATTTGTCAGGTCAGCGTTCAAGTCATATGTCCCCTCGCGCTTGTTGGCGTGCAGGGCCGCTTTGTATTCGTTGATTTGGTGGATTTCCTGGCCAAGCTGGAAGATTAGGTCATCGCGGATGCCGGCATATTTTTCGACATACAACGTAAAGCTCATGTTTTCGATGCTGTTGGGATAGTCCATGGTCTGCATGGCCCGGAGGGAATCCATATCGGCATAGGCGATGCCGTCCGGACTGGTGCTGATGACGCGGTAACGGCCGGGGTTGCTGACCAGGGTCTGGGAATCCATGGCGTTGGCTGTCAGGCAGCCCAGGGCCAGGAGCAGGGACGCACAGAGCGTCGTTATTTTTTTCATGAGAATCCATCCTTCCTTATCGTAAAATAGGTTAATCATTTGTCCTATTATATCATGAAGGCAGGGGTAAAACTATACTGGGAGCAAAGACGTCCCGTACGTATACGAAAAATGCCCACTTTTTTCTTGATAAAAATTTTGAAATATCATAAAATTATCTTATGGAAAACGCAAAGAAAGGGAAGGGTGCTATGTTAGATTTTCGTATCCATACATTTTTGTGCGTTTGCCGTCACATGAATTATACCCGGGCTGCTGCGGAACTTCACATCACACAGCCTGCCGTTTCTCAGCATATTCGCTACTTGGAACGCGAATACGGGACCAAGCTTTTCAGTTATAAGGGGAAACATCTGCAATTGACCCAGGCTGGGCACATCCTTTGGAATGCCGTGACTGCCATCAGTCATGACGATGCCATCTTAAAAGAGCATCTTCGCGACCTGCAGCACAATCGCTCCCTGACCTTTGGGGCGACGCCGACAGCTGGCGTGGGGATTCTCGATAAATTGGCTGACTTGCTCAAGCATAATGACGATATGAATCTTCGCATGGAAATTGCGGATGCGGAAAAGCTGCTCCAGTCCCTGGACGATGGCGCCATTGATTTTGCCATTGTCGAAAGTTCTTTTGACCAGGGACGCTATGAATCGCTCTTATTTTCTAATGAACCGATCGTCGCTGTCTGCGGTACGGGCTATGAAGCTCCGGAAGAAATGACGCTGTCAGAACTCATGCGCTATCGGATCATCGTCCGCGAACGCCATGCCGGCGCCCGCCGGATCTTGGAACATAAGCTGGCAGAACAGGGATACACACTGGACCATTTCCCGGCCCGCTATGAAGTGGGCAGCCTGTCGGCCGTCAAAGGACTGGCCTGCCGCGACTGCGGTATTGCATTTTTATATGAAAAATCGGTTCAGAAAGAACTGGCTGACGGGACGTTGCGACGCATCGTCGTCAAGGATTTCTCCGTCATGCACGCATTTTCATTCTTGTGGCGCAAAGGCAGCATGTATCGCGCTTTATTCACACAGATATACGACCAGTTGAAAGACTGAGTCTTATACGTGCTGCTTTTTATTTCTCATACATTTTGAAAGGGTGAAGAGAACATGTTATATTCAACAGAAGTTAAGAATATGTGTCCCGTCACGAAAGGCGCATATCACGGACCGGCCCCGATTCCGGAAGAAGGCGAATGGGTACAGGTAAAGGAAATCAAAGATGTCAGCGGCTTGACCCATGGCGTAGGCTGGTGTGCTCCGCAGCAGGGTGCCTGCAAATTGACACTCAATGTCAAAGACGGCATCATTGAAGAAGCCCTCGTTGAAACCATCGGCTGTTCCGGCATGACTCATTCTGCTGCTATGGCTTCGGAAATCCTTCCGGGCAAAACGCTTCTTGAAGCCCTCAATACAGACTTGGTCTGCGATGCTATCAACGTGGCTATGCGCCAGCTCTTCCTCCAGATTGTATACGGCCGTACCCAGACAGCCTTCTCCGAAGGCGGCCTCCCCATCGGCGCCAGCCTGGACGACCTCGGCAAAGGCCTGCGCAGCCAGACCGGTACCATGTTCGGTACGAAAGCGAAAGGCACGCGGTATCTGGAAATGACCGAAGGCTATGTTACCCGCATGGCACTCGATGAAGATAACCAGGTCATCGGCTATGAATTTATCCACCTCGGCAAAATGATGGAAGCCATCAAGAAGGGCGTCGAACCGGCCAAAGCTATGGAAGACGCAAAAGGCCACTATGGCCGCTTTGAAGAAGCAGCTTCGTATATCGATCCGAGACAGCAATAGGAGGGCAAAACCATGGAATTATTTGAAAGCTACGACAGAAGAATTGATAAGATCCTCGGCGTACTGAAAGAATACGGTATCGGCAGCGTTGAAGAATGTCGCGATATCTGTGCAGCTGCCGGCCTGGATCCCTATAAAATCGTCAAAGACGTACAGCCGATTGCATTTGAAAATGCTGGCTGGGCCTACACCGTTGGCGCTGCCATCGCTATCAAGACCAATGCACGGACGGCTGTAGAAGCGGCTAAAGCCATCGGCATCGGCCTCCAGTCCTTCTGCATTCCCGGCTCCGTCGCGGAAGACCGCAAAGTCGGCCGCGGCCACGGCAACCTGGCAGCTATGCTCTTGCAAGACGAAACGAAATGCTTCTGCTTCCTGGCAGGTCACGAATCCTTCGCCGCTGCTGAAGGCGCTATCGGCATCGTCCGCAATGCCAACAAGGCTCGTAAAGTGCCTCTCCGCGTCATCCTCAATGGTCTCGGCAAAGACGCTGCCCAGATCATTTCCCGTATCAACGGCTTCACCTATGTTCAGACCCAGTTCGATTACAAAACGGGCGAATTGAACATTGTCCGTGAAATCCCCTACTCCAAGAGCGAACGGGCTAACGTTCGCTGCTTCGGTGCCGACGATGTCCGCGAAGGCGTCGCTATCATGCACCACGAAGGCGTCGACGTTTCCATTACGGGGAACTCCACCAACCCGACCCGTTTCCAGCACCCCGTTGCAGGTACATATAAGAAAGAATGCATCGAAATGGGCAAGAAATACTTCTCCGTTGCATCCGGCGGCGGCACAGGCCGTACACTCCATCCGGATAACATGGCTGCCGGCCCTGCTTCTTACGGCATGACCGATACCATGGGCCGTATGCACAGCGATGCTCAGTTCGCTGGCTCTTCGTCCGTACCGGCTCACGTAGAAATGATGGGCTTCCTCGGCATGGGCAACAACCCCATGGTTGGTGCATCCGTAGCCGTAGCTGTCGCCGTAGAAGGCGCTGCTAAAGCTGGCAAATTCTAATATTACGTATGTAAAAAAAGGCGCTGTCGCATGAAGACAGCGCCTTTTTGAGTTTGATGTGTGAAGTTTGATGTTTGATGTAGATGGGGTAAAATTTAAAAGCCATTGCGTCAAACATCATACATCAAACCTCAAACATTAAAGTGAAAGAAATCTCGTATGATGGCAGAAGCCTCTGTATGACAATGGCCCCATACCCTACAAATACAGTCGAAAAAATGATATAATAAAATGATATATTACGATTTTGTGAAAGGGGTATTTCATGGATACGACAAAGAAGATAGCTGTTATGCTGGGCTTGTGTCTGATGACTTCTATATCTTTTGCCGGTGCTACTTTTCATCCCGGTGACAAGGGAAATCAAATCACGACGATTCAGCAGGCCTTAGCCAATTATGGCTATGATATTTCCGTCGATGGCGATTACGGCGCTTCGACGCAGGCTGCAGTCCGCCAATTCCAGGAAGCACAGGGATTGGAAGCAGATGGCATCGTCGGAGCTGCGACATACGAAGCCTTGATGGGAGAAGCGATGCCGGAAAACCATACGGTCCAGGCCGGCGCTTCGGCAGCGATGCCGGCAGCGACGTCGCAAAATGAAATCACGCTCGTCCAGCAGGCTTTGGCCAACAATGGCTATGACGTTGCCGTAGACGGGGCTTTTGGACCCGGTACGGAACGGGCTATCCGCTCTTATCAGGTGGACCATGGACTGGAACCAGACGGCATCGTCGGTCAAGAGACGTTCTATTCCTTGACGGGGCAGTCCTTGCCGACCGGACCGATCCGCCGTTTCGGCAGTGGCGGTTATAACGGGGTATCCCGGGTCGAAAGCCCGGAAGCGACGCATATTCTCGATATTGCCAACCAATATATCGGTGTACCTTACGTCTTTGGTGGTTCTACGCCATCCGGCTTTGACTGCTCGGGCTTTACGCGTTACGTCTATTCGGCGGCCGGTATCGACTTGCCGCGCGGCGCCGATGAACAGTATGGCGTAGGTTATTCCGTTTCCATGGCCAATTTACAGCCTGGCGACCTGGTCTTCTTCTCGACTTATGAATCGGGAATTTCCCACGTCGGCATCTATATCGGCAACCACCAGTTCATCAATGCCGCCAGTGATGGCGTCAGCATCTCCGATATGGACAGCAGCTATTGGGCTGCCCGCTATATCGGAGCCAAACGTGTCATGTGATGTCAGAAAAACTCCTACAGGAAAATCAGAATTTTTCGGCTACCGTTGTTAGAATCCGTTTATTATAATAAAAACCGTAAATTGCGGAATTGTGGTTACGAATTTTTGCAACGGAAGGAGTTTTCACTATGTTCAACTTAATTTGGAATTTTTTCAAGACTGCCCCGGATGCTCCGCAGATGACGGACGCCACGGCGATTAAGAAGAAATTCAATGCCATGCGCTGGCGTGTTTTTGCGTCCATTACCATCGGCTATGCTTTCTACTACATCATCCGCCAAAGTTACTCGGTCATCAAGAAGCCGCTCTTGGCTTCGGGTATCGTCACGCCGACGGAAATCGGTATCATCGGCTCTATTTTCTTTGTGACCTACGGTCTTGGGAAGTTCACCAACAGCTTCTTGGCAGACCGGATGAATAATAAACGGTTTTTCTCATTCGGCCTGTTCATTTCCTCGCTTACCATGGTCGGCATGGGGTTGGTCAATTCCTTTGTCCCTCTGGCCGTCTTGTGGGGGCTTAATGGCTGGTTCCAGTCGTATGGTGCCGGACCGTCTATCGTTTCCCTTAACCAGTGGTTCAGCAATAAACAACGCGGGACCTTATATGGCATCTGGTTCACGAGCCACAATCTCGGCTCTTCTTTCGCTTACTTTGCCATTGCTGCCATTGTCTCCATGTATAACTGGTCTATGGGTTTCATTTCGGCCGGCATCATTTCCCTGGTCGGTACAGTTTTTATCTACTTTGGCATGAGTGACCGCCCGGAGACGCAGGGCTTGCCGAATGGGGCTGTCTATTATGGGGAAAAGACACAGGAACAAATTGACGAAGAAAAGAAAAAATCGGTTGGTTCCATGCAGTGGAATGCCGTCGTCAAAAATCCGGCCGTCTGGATCCTCGGCTTGTCCTCGCTCTGCGTATACATTGCCCGCTATGCCATCGAAAGCTGGGGTGTCGTCTATCTGACCTCGCAGAAGGGCTATGACATCATGGGGGCTGCCGGTGTCATGGCTTATATGCAGGTAGCAGGTATCTTCGGGGCCCTGTTGTGCGGTGTCATTTCTGACAAGTTCTTTAATCATAAGCGCAACATGCCGGCCTTGCTGTACGGGATTTTCTACTCTCTGTCGATTGCTGGTTTCCTCTGGGCACCGCAGTCGTTTACTATGGATATGCTCTGCATGACCTTCTACGGCTTCACGATGGGCGCCCTAGTCTGCTACATGGGCGGCCTCATGGCTGTCGATATCGTGCCGAAGCGTGTCACTGGGGCAGCGATGGGCATGATTGGACTGCTCAGTTATGCCGGCGCAGCTATCCAGGAATTCATCACTGGGAAGCTCATGACGATTACCGTCGTCAACGGTGTCAAGACCTATGATTTCGGCATGGCTACGGAGTTCTGGGTCGGGGCCGCTATCGCTTCGACCGTATTGGCCCTCCTCGTATGGAATGCTAAACCGAAAGAAGATTGATTTGTTAACTTGAAAGGGACTAGCGCATGAAGGCTTCTGTCATCATGCGTGGTCCCTTTTTCTTTCATGTTTGAAGTTTGATGTATGAAGTTTAAAATGATGTTATGGAGGTAATCTATGAAACGGGTCCTTTCACTGATGGTGCTGGTCATGATTTCCTTGTTCTGCGCAGCCTGTGCCCGTCCGCAGGGCTATATCGACTTCACCCAGCCTCAAGATACACAGCCGGCTGTAGAGAAATCGGATACGAAGCCGCTGCGCATTGCCTTTGCGTCGGTCATGTCGCCTAAGGAAACGCGGCAGGTGTACCAGCAGATTGTCAATTATATTTCGCAGCAGGAAAACCGGCCGGCCATCCTCATCCAGCGCCGGACCTATGAAGAACTGAATACGTTGCTGGCCAATGGCGATGCCGACGTGGCTTTTTCTTCGACTGGGGCTTATGCAGCTTATCAAGGCCATGAGCCTATTGAATTACTGGCGATGACCGAGACGAATGGGTCATCATATTATCAGACATACATCATTACGCCTTCAGACAGCGACATTACCGATACGCACCAGCTCCAGGGGCGGGTCTTTGCTTTTACGGACCCCTTGAGCTATTCGGGTTGTCTGGCCATTACTTTCCGCCTGGCCCAGAAGGGGACGACGCCAGAACAGTTCTTTAAGCGCTTTTTCTTTACCCACGGCCATGATAAGTCCATCTGGGCCGTAGCCAATCACCTGGTCGATGCAGCTGGCGTAGACAGCCAGATTTATGAGCTTACAGAGCAGTCGAATCCCCAGCTGGCCCGGCAGGTGCGGGTGCTGGAAAAGATGCCGGAAGCGCCGACAGGGCCTATCGTCGTGCGCAGCAACTTAGATCCGGAAGAAAAAGCGTCCTTGCGGAGAATATTCTATACGATGCATGAAAACGCAGATTTATTGCGGTCCATGAAGACTATCGTCATCGACCGCTTCGTAGTTCCCGATACGGCGGCTTATGAGCGGTTCAAGCGTCAGTATGCAGAACAAAGAAGATTGGCAGGAAATTGATATGAAAAATTATACACTCTATGTAAAATTTAACGCCCTCATCGTCGGCACTATCTTTGTCTGTGGCCTGCTAGCGGCTTCCCTGTTTCTTTACTCGACGAGCACCTATATGAATCACGAACTCGATACATCCGGCCGGGAACTGGCAGCCTCAATCAGCCAGGTTGTCAGCAATGATATTCTCGTCGATGACCGCTTTGCCATGACAGAACAGCTGCTCCATGCTCAGCAGACGAATGACCAGGTGCGCTATATCCTGGTAACTTATCCCGATGGCCGTATCCTGGCTAGCACTTTTACGGACGGCCTGCCTAAGGGCTTGCCGGAACGACGTGATGTGCAGCATGGTGGCGTCGATAAGACTATGATCTTCGACAGTACGGAAGGTTATATCCGGGAAGTCGTCTATCCCATTGATGGCGGCCTGGTCGGTTATTTTCGTATCGGCCTATCGGAACGGCCAATGATGCAACTCATGTGGAAGCGATTCATCCAGACCATGCTGGTCATCCTGGCCATCTGTCTGGCGGCTTCCGTGCTGGCTACGCGCTATGCCCGGGCTTTCTTGCAGCCTGTCCAGACCTTGGCCCAGGCTATCCGCCAGATTGGCCGCGGTAATTATAGTGTTCGTGTACCCGTCGAGACGAAAGATGAAGTCGGGCGCCTGGCAAAAGCCTTTAATGTCATGAGCAACCGCCTGGCCGTAAAAGACCGGGAGAACTCGAAATTGCTGACCGCCCTGCGGGAAAAAGAGAAGACCCGGATTTGGCTCATCGACCAGCTCTTTTCCGCCCGTGAAGACGAAAGGCGCCGCATTTCGCGGGAACTGCACGATGAGACGAGCCAGTCTATGGTATCTATGCTGGCCTATTTGCGGCTCATCATGAATCAGACGGAAGAGCCGAAGGTCCGGGAACTCGTCGCCGGTGTCCGCGATTTGACTCGTGAAACCTTAGAAGGGCTGCGCCATCTCGCTGTCAATCTCCATCCGCCCTTGCTGGATGATTTGGGCTTGGTCGTAGCCATTGAAAAGTATCTGGACACGTATCGCCAGACCCAGTCGGGGCTGACGGTATCCTTCCATTATGATGGTGATATATCGCGCGTGTCCCGGCCGATAGCCTTGTTTTGTTATCGCATGGTCCAGGAGGGATTGACCAACATCGCCCGTCACGCCCAAGCCCATACGGTGACCATCGGGCTTCACGTCCTGCCGTCGAAGCTGACCTTGTCTGTCCGCGATGATGGCATCGGCTTCAGTGCGAATCGGGCCGAGCGGGCTCGTCTAAATAATCATTTGGGGCTGGTCAGCATGCGCGAGCGGGCGGATGTACTGAACGGGACCTTTGCTATCGACAGTCATCCTGGCGAAGGGACGACGCTGACCATTTCCCTGCCGTTGTATTTGAGTTAGGAGGAAGAACATGAACATTCTCTTGGCTGATGACCACCGTATCTTGCGGACGGGGTTGAAACTATTGCTGGCCTCTCAGGACGACTGCCATGTCGTTGCCGAAGCCTCGAATGGACAGGAAGTCTTGGAGTGCCTGGAAGTCACACCTGTCGACGTCGTCCTGCTGGATCTTTCCATGCCAGTCATGAATGGCATCGATTGTCTGCGGGAAATCCGGCGCCGCCGTTATGATGTCAGAGTCCTGGTTCTGACTATGTACAGCGAGCAGCAGTACGTCACGGAGCTCATGCAGCTCGGCGCAGACGGTTATCTCTGTAAAGATACGCTCGATGCTGAATTATTTAAGGGCTTACGCTCGGTTGTTTCTGGACACCGCTACCTGAGTGAACGCGAAGCCCGGAGCCTCCTCGATGGCGTCCTCGACGGTGCCGGCCAGCATCCGGCCCTGTCGGCGCGGGAACAAGAAGTCCTCGTGGCCCTGGTCCATGGGCATTCCCTGTCAGCCATTGGCGACACACTACACCTCTCTGTCAAGACCGTGTCGACTTACAAGACGAGGCTTATGCAGAAATTGAACTGTAAGACCAAAGCCGAAATCGTAGACTACGCCTTGAAACACCATCTGATGTGAAGTAGTCTGTCGCATGAAGGCTTCTACCATCATGTGAGTTTCCTTAGACTTAAAAGTTTTTCGTTCGTTAATTCCCTACGACCAACGTGAAAAGGCGCTGTCTTCATGGGACAGCGCCTTTTTTCAAAATGTTTTCTCAATGCTAGCGATATCTTCGTCGGTGATGGTCAGGTTCGGTCCTTTACGCAAGGCTTCAATGGCTTTCGTGTCGATGACCCAGCGGGCTGGGGCGAGGTCATGAGCGTGGTCTTTCATCCACGTTGCGATGGCCCGGGCGCCCTGGCTATAGGGCAAGGCGGCTTTGACGTAGCGGAAATGGGAGCGGGGAACGGCCTTCATCGGCTGTTTCCATACTTCTTCGATTTCCAGGGTATAGTCACATTCGTGGTAGCCGTTGGATACGGCTTCGCGGCCGATATCTTCCGTGTTTTTCTGACCCATGTCGAGGAGCAAGTAGTCGTAGAGCAGAACTTGTTCCCACTTTTCCTTGAAGATATCCCGTTCAGGGAGAATCTGGCACGGGTCTTCGCTATACAGGCGCAACAAGTCCAAGATGAAGCGGAAGCGGTGGCGCTTGAAGGTGAAGTTCACGGCGTCGACATATATTTCCCGCATGCGGATATAATGCTTCGTCTGTTCGCGGAAATCGCTGTCGAAATAGCTGATCGGCGTCTCGTGGCGGATATAGTCGAAAAGCTTTTGTTCCAGGGTCATCCCCTTTTTGAGGGCTGCCCGGCGGTCCGCTGCAGCTGCCAGGGGATCGCGGAAGATGCGGTTCAACCGGTCCAGGTAGTTCAGGCAGGCCGTTTCCAGGGCCAGGGCGCTGAAGGGACCGTTATCGCGCTGATGTGAAAAAATTTCGTTTTTTTCTGCTGCCGATAGCAATGATTTAGACATCGTGATCTACTCCTCTGAAAGGTAAGGATGTTCGGAGGCGGCACTCTGGATGGCCGCATTGGCATCCTTGAAATAATCTTTGAACGACTGTACCCATGTCCGCGATGGGTGCGATAAATAGCCCTTGCTTTTCCATATCAGGGCCAGGGTCCAATAGAGATGGGGCTGGACGAGGGGGACGGAAACGGCAAGGTCCGGTGAAATCCGTTGACAGATGGTGTGCGGCATCAGGGAAATGCCCAGGCGGCCGGCGACCATCTGAGCCAGGAAGTCCCAGTTACTGGAACGGCAGACGATCTTCGGATGGGACATGATTTCCTGGAAAGCCGAGCGCAGGTAGGGATTCAGGGAGAAGCCATTCGGATAGAAGACGAAGGTTTCATCTTTGATGTCCGACAAGGTCAGCGACGGCCGAGAGGCCAGGGGATGATCCGGCCAGAGAACGACGTCGAGAGGTTCTTCATGGAAAATGAAAAATTCATACGGTATTTCCGTCGTAATCGGCAGGGCGACGAAACCGACCTGGATGAGGCCGTCGTCGATGGCGGATACGACGGCCTGAGAACCGACTTCTTTCATTTCCAGCTCGATTTTAGGATATTTATTGATGAAATGGGCGATGAACGGTGCGATGACCGATGACCCGATCATAGGTGGTACGCCGACGGATAATTTGCCGGCATTGAGCAGCTGGGGCGATTCCATTTCTTCGTTCAGCTGGGTGAATCCCTTGATGAGCTCTTCGATTTTGGGGAGCAAATAGGACCCCGTTTCCGTGAGCTCTACATTTTTCCCCTTGCGGTCGAAGAGCTGGACGCCCCAGTGTTCTTCCAGGGCCTTGATTCCCTTGCTGATCGATGGCTGGCTGATATGCAGTGATTTAGAAGCTTTGGTGAAGCTTTTTTTATGAGCGACTTCGATGAAGTATGTCAATTGGAATAAATCCATAATGTGATATTTCACCTCTCTTTAGTATTCTTATAGTTTACCATATTATGGCATGAAAATCCAATGGTGTACACTTCTTTGTAAGCGGCACTACTAAGCCGTTTTATAGCAATTTGTGTTTCAGCGCATGGATGTATTGTTAACAATATTTTGTATGAAATGACACAAGCCCCTATATTTAGGGACGGCAATCGTTGTATAATATAGTATAGAATGGAGGAGGGATGGCTATGGCACGGCGATGGATCATGCATGTCGATATGGATGCGTTTTATGCGTCTGTAGAACAACGGGATAACCCGGCCCTGAAAGGGCTGCCGGTCATTGTCGGCGGTCTCATGGAACGGGGCGTCGTCGCGACGGCCTCTTATGAGGCGAGGGCTTGCGGTGTCCATTCGGCCATGAGCATGAAACTGGCCCGCCGTCTCTGTCCCAACGGCGTCTTCCTGCCCGTGCGCATGTCCCATTACCGGCGCATTTCCCACCAGATACGCCTGATCTTGTCCCACTACTCGCCATTTATCGAACCACTGGCCTTGGATGAGGCTTTCCTCGATGTCTCCGGGATGGAACGCCATTATCCGGATATCGTCGACATAGGCAAGGCTGTCAAGGAAGAGATACGGCGGACGACGGGCCTCGTCGCCTCGGCCGGCATTGCGCCCAATAAGTTCCTGGCCAAATTGGCGTCGGACCTTCGCAAACCGGATGGCCTGGTCTGGATCCCCTATGGGACGGAACGTCAGATATTGGCGCCCCTGCCGCTGAGCCGCCTGTGGGGTGTCGGCAAGGTAACAGCCGAAGCCTTGCAAAAAGCGGGCTACCATACCATCGGTGATATTGCGGCAGCCAGTCCCGAAGTACTCCTGCCTGTCGTCGGCAATCAGGCCCAGCGGATTTACTGCCTGGCCCAGGGGCAGGATAACCGGCCGCTGGAAGTGCGGCGGCGGCCTCAGTCCGTCGGCAATGAGCATACGTACAGCCACGATCTGACACAGGAGGCCGAAGTGGATGAACAGTTCCGACTCCTGGCCAATGAAGTGTCCTGGCGGCTCCGGCAGAACCGGCTCATGGGACGGACCATCACCATCAAGATACGCTATGCCTCATTCAAGACCATTACCCGGTCTTTGACGTTGCAGAGCATGGGAACCTGTTCAGAAGAACAATTATATTTTTCGGCAAAAAGATTGTATAATAAGAGCAGAGGCCATGAACCCATCCGCCTCCTGGGACTGACGGTCAGCCAGCTCCAGGCCTATCAGGTGCAGGGCGATTTGTTCTCGGAAGACGAAGAGACGAAGGCCAAAGTGACAGAGGCCATCGACAAGCTGCAGAAGCGCTTTGGCCGGACGGCCATCATGAAGGGATTTCTCTGGGAAATGTCCCATGAAAAAGATACATAAAGAAGGAGTTTTTGTTATGGCAATTTTTAAAGTAGCGGCCCATACGGGTGACAACAACAACGGGTACATCGAATACGATACAGAAACGAAGGAACTCGGCGTCCACCTCAATGATGACGCCATGGATGAAAAGGCTCGTCAGTATTTGACGACAGAAAAGGCCTTACATCAATATACGGATTTATCGAACTACAAGACCTTGAGTGTCGTGCCGACGTCGAGCCTGGAAGCTTTGAAGCTGGCCCTGTGCTACATCTGGCGGGCTACGGGCATCCACATTGACTGGAGCCGGCCTGTCGATTGAAGTACAACTATCCACAATTCAGGTATACACAATTTATCCACATTTTCTGTGTACAAGAGTGACAGAAATGTGGATATTTTTTTTGTCAAGCGCATGGTTATGCCATTTTTTCAGGTGCATACTTTTAGGAGATGGACGGCTGAAATGTGGATAACTTTCGTGGATAAATGTGTATCTCTAGTGAAAATGGACGAAAAACGGGATAGACACGCCAATGATACCGGGCAAACAAATGGCGCAGAGAATGTGTATAAGTCTTGTGAAAATGTGGATAACCCGTTGCGGCGAGTTTTCCACAATATGTGGATACATTGTGGAAAGGTATGCACAGGTGGACAAAGCATAAAATAGCCATTTTTTAAGGATGTGCACAACTTATCCACTTTACTTATCCACATTTTCACGTCTTGGCGTTTGTGGTATACTTTAAACAGTGAATACGATTAGGAGGAATTTAATATGAAAGCTATCATCGACGGACTCATTGTTCTGCCGAACGAAATCATTAATGGACATGTCATCATGTATGAAAAGGACATCTGGCGCATCGTACCGCGCAAACAGTTCCGTGCCGGCATGTGTTCGGAATTTATCGACGCTAACGGCGGCTTCGTCGTACCAGGCTTCATCAATGAACACATCCACGGCTGTGCCGGTGCCGACACCATGGATGACGATGACCAGGCCTTGAAGACCATGCAGCAGGCCCTGCCGGCGACGGGCGTTACGTCCTTTGTCCCGACGACGATGACCATGGAACAGGGCCGCATCGAGAAAGCCCTGCAGCGGATACGCCAGGCCCGGGAAGACTATCAGGGCGGAGCCCAGGTATTGGGCGCCCACATGGAAGGCCCTTTCATCAGTCCGGCCTATAAAGGTTCCCAGGCCGAAGAAAATATCCAGACGGCTGATTTTTCCTGGCTCGAATCCTATGCCGATGTCATCAAAATCATCACGCTGGCACCGGAAACTCTGAAGAACAAGAAGTTCCTGAAAGACTGCCAGGACCACGGCATTACCGTATCCATCGGACATACAGCGGCTGATTTCGACCAGGCCATGGAATGTATGGACGCCCTCGGCCACTGCCATGTCACCCATTTATATAATGCCATGACGCCCTTTCATCACCGTAAACCCGGCGTCGTCGGGGCGGCACTGCTCAATAAGCACGCCTGCTGCGAATTGATCTGCGACGACCTCCACGTCCATCCGGCAGCGCAGAAACTGGCCTATCAGATGAAAGGCCGCGATGGCCTCATCCTGGTCACTGATTCTTTGCGGGCCTGCCTGCAAGGCGATGGCGAGTCCAGCCTGGGCGGCCAGAAAGTCTTTGTCAAGAACGGCGAAGCCCGCTTGGCCGACGGAACTCTGGCTGCCGGCATTGCCCCCATGAACGAAGTGGTCCTCCACTTCCTGATCAATTCCGGCGCTTCCATTCCCGAAGTCGTCGCCATGGCTACGGTCAACCCGGCCAAGGCCCTCGGCGTCTACGACCGCATCGGTTCCTTAGAAGAAGGGAAACAGGCGGACATCACCATTCTGGACAGCAACGATTTCCACGTAAAACAGACAGTCATCGCCGGGGAGCTGGCATACAATGAAGAAGCGTAATGCCAAGAGCGGGTTTTTCCTGGCCCTGGCCGTCCTGGTCCTCGTGCTGGCCGGGGCTTGGTTCTTCTGGGGTCGGTCACCGGCAGTACCTTCGCCGTCTTCTCCTGGCGGGACCGTACAGGAAGACGAGGCGGTCAGATTGGTCCACAAGATGTCGCCAGAAGAAAAGATCGGCCAGCTCATGATGATCGGCCTGGCCGGGACGACCATCGACGACCAGGCCCAGCGCCAGCTGGAATACTGCCACGCCGGGAATGTCATCTTATTCGACCGCAATATGGACAGGCCCGACCAGGTCCAGCATCTGACCAAAAAAATAGACACGACGATCCGCAAGAAGAGCGGCGTCATGCCTTTTATTGCCCTCGATCAGGAAGGGGGCCAGGTCCTGCGCATGCGCAAGGCTTTCCCGCCGATTCCTTCGGAACAGGCCATCGGACAGAGCGGCCAGCCGGAGCAGGCCAAACAGTGGGCCCTTACGACGGGGACTGAGTTGAAGAAACTGGGTATCAATGTCAATTTCGCTCCTGTCGTCGACCTCGGCTCCCAGGCCGAACGGTCGTACAGCCTCGACCCCGGCGTTGTGACCCAGTTCGCCCATGAAGCCGTTGCCGGCTATGGACAGGCCGGTATCTGGTGCTCCTTGAAGCATTTCCCGGGCATTGGTAAAGTCAAGACGGATCCTCACATCGACGGGGACAGCGTCAACAGCTCTAAGGATGAACTCTTGAAACAGGATTTGAAGCCCTTTGAGAACCTCATCAAGCACGAAGACAATCAGAAAATGTTCATCATGGTCTCGAACGTCACCTTCCCGGCTTTGGACCCCAATCTGCCGGCCTGCGTCTCCAAGCCGATCATGACCGACTTGTTGCGCCACACTTTCGGCTACCAGGGTCTCATCGTTTCCGACGATATGGAAATGGGGGCCATGGCCAAACACTATGCCTTTGCCGACATGGGCGTCATGGCTATCAAGGCCGGTGCTGATATAGTCCTGGTCTGCCATGAATATGCCCATGAACGGGAAACCTATGACGGCCTCTTGAAGGAATATAAGAACAATGCAGACTTCCGGGCCTTAGTCGATGAAAAAGTTACCCGCATCGTCCGCACCAAACTGAATCATTAAGAGCTTACTTTTTTTGTTGTAACAGGTACAAAGCGCCGAGCATGCCGGCATCATTCTGTCGCTGAGCGAAAGCCAGGCCTTTCGGCGGCAGCATCATTTTTGGCAATCGCGCCGCTAAGGCTTGTTCCAATCGGGGCCGCAGGATGGCTTCCTGGGCCATGATGCCGCCGCCGAGGACGATGCCGTCGGGATTGCACAGGCAGGCGATGTTGGCCAGGCCGTCAGCCAGATTCTGGCAGAAGGCATCGAGGGCGGCTAAAGCCGATGCATCGCCTTGACGGACGAATTGAAAGACCTTATGGCCGTCGACCTTTTCCGGGTCGGCGGCTTTTTGGCGTGCCGTTTCCCGGCAAAGGTACGTCGCCGAGGCGACATCGTGGAGACGGCCGGCGGGGACGCGCATATAGGCGATTTCTCCGGCCGCCCGGCTGGCACCGTGGAGAATATGACCGTTCTCGATGAAGGCTCCGCCGATACTGGTGCCGACCGTAACGGCAAAGAGGGACGCCATATCCCGACCGGCGCCGAGCCACCATTCCCCCAGGGCGGCGCAGTTGGTATCATTTTCGACGATACAGGGAAGGTGAAATTCCTTTTCCAAGATGCCTTTCCAGTTCGTCCCGGTATAGCCGGGGATGGACAAGGCGTAGTCGATACTTCCTCTTTCTGTATCGATGATGCCGGCTGTCGAGAGGCCGATGCCTTCTAGGGGATGGTCGGTCAGCTGGCGCTGGATGAGCGAGCAGACCTTGTGGACGATGCCCGGCCCGCCTTCCGTCTGGGCTTCGGTCGGCAGGCTGCCTTTCTTGCGGAAGCGGCCCGTTTCGTCGATGAGGCCGAATTTGATGGCCGTGCCGCCAATGTCAAAGCAGCTATAAATCATGAGTATACACATCCTTCCTGGGATTATACAAAGATTATACATAGTTTTGACCGTTTCTATGTATAGGAATTTTATACTTACCATGTCGAATATGTTACGAAACTCAGGAGGTCATGATATGAAACGACAATGGTTGAAACGAGCAATTCTTTCTATGGTAGCCTGCGGCTCACTGGCAGGTTTCATTCCCGGTGTACAGGCGGCCGATGTCCGCATCCTTCCCGTCGATAATGCGAAATTCCTGGCAGGTGCCAAATTCGATTTCGACGTCGAAGTATCGAAAGCCAAGAATTTGAAGAATGTCGATATTACCGTCAATGGACAGAAAGCCGATAAATTCTTTGGCCAGGAATTAAAGGGGAAGGATTTGGGCAACGGCGTCATTTCATATCGTGCCAATCAGGTCAATTTCCCTAAAACCGGTTCCTATACGGTAAAGGCGACGGCCACCGATGCTGACGGCGCTAACTCCGCCGATGCCCGCTATACCGTCGTCCAGGAAAAAGCCCAGCGCCAGGCCAAGAACGTCATCCTCTTCGTCGGCGACGGCATGTCCCTGCAAGCCCGTGAAATGGCCCGCATCATTTCCAAAGGCATGACTAACGGCAAGTACAATGACTTGCTGGCTATGGAAAAGATGCCCCATAACTGCCTGATTACGACCAGCGGTTACGATTCCCTGACGACAGACAGCGCCAACTCGGCGTCGGCTTATGCGACAGGCCATAAATCCGTCGTCAATGCCTTGGGGGTCTATGCAGATTCCACGAAAGATCCCTTCGATGATCCTCGTGTCGAAAATATTTCGGAAATCGTAAAACGCAGCCGCGGCATGTCCGTCGGTATCATCACCCAGGCTGAATCGACAGACGCTACGCCGGCTGCCATGGTCGGTCATACACGCCGCCGTGCCAACCAGGACTACATCGCTTCGGAATATCTCGAAGATTATCATCGCCCGGACGTCATCATGGGCGGCGGCTCGCGCCGTTATATCCCGCAGTCCGAACAGGGCTCGAAGCGCCACGACAACCAGAACGTCATCCAGGAATTTAAGGATAAAGGCTATACCTTCGTCACCAATTCTAAAGAAATGATGGCCGCACCGGACAACAAACCGCTCCTGGGCCTGTTCCATCCGGGGACGATGAACGTCTATATCGATCGGGAAATGCTCAAGAACCCGGAAGTCCTCGGTAAATATACGGATCAGCCGAACCTCATCAACATGACCAAGAAATCCCTGGACATCCTCAGCAAGAATCCGAAAGGCTTCTTTGCCATGATTGAAGGCGCTTCCATCGACAAGCAGCTCCATGCCATGGATTGGCAGCGCGCAACGTATGATACCATCGAGTTCGATAAGGCCATCGAATATGCTCAGAAATGGAACAAAGAACACGGGGACAACACGCTGATTATCGTCGTCGCCGACCACGCTCATGGCGCTTCCATTACCGGCACCTATCATGAACGGGACGGCAAGAAAGGCCTGGCCGCTGTCCGCACTTATGCCGACTCCATCTTCCCGACCTTCAAAGACGCTGACCACGACGGCTTCCCGGATAATCCTGATCCCGATGTCACCCTGGCCGTCCAGTATGCCAACCATCCGGAATATTACGAAAACTTCCACTTCCAGCAGAAACCGACGCTGCCGACTGTTTCCCAGACCGTTACTAAACAGGAAGCTCAGCAGGCTGGCGATAAGACCGAATACCATCAGGTATCGACTGTCGTCGAAAAAGCAAATCCGGCCCGCCATCACGATGGCGATCCCTGGGAACTCGTCCCGGCCAATATCCCTGATACCATCGGTGACGAATGTCATGCTGCTGACGACGTACCGCTCAACGCCGAAGGTCCCGGCTCGGAATACTTCCAGGGCGTCATGGATAACACAGAAGTCTTCTTTGGCATCATGAGAGCCCTCGGCATCGACGCTACGAAGAATGTAAAATGATTAGTGGCTAGTGGCTAGTGGCTAGTGGCTAGTGGCTAGTGGCTCGTAGGGGCCGTCCCAAAGGGCGGCCCGCAAGCTGGTCGCCAAAACGGACATCAGAGGATGGGCGGCCCGCAGTGGCTCTCCTTATAGGAGAGCTGTCAGCGAAGCTGACTGAGAGGTTGCTCTTTCAATATAGTTTGTAGTATGGAGTTTGTAGTTTGTAGAAGCTAGCTTTAAATTTAAAAAACTTCACTAAAAACTACGAACTGCAAACTTAATACTCAAAAAGGGCTTGTCGTCGTGCGACAAGCCCTTTTTATTATTTCCCTAACACGCCTTGCAGGAAGGAGGCTGTGTCCGCCATGTAGCTGGCTTCGTAGCCTTCGATGTCACCTTTATCGCAATGGGATGCAAATTCCGGGTCGATCGGCAGTTTTGCCGTATGGGGAATATCGTATTTCTGTGCCGATTCTTCGACATGGCTCTGACCAAAGATGGCTAATTTTTCGTGGCAGTGAGGACATTCGAAATAGCTCATGTTTTCGATGAGGCCCAGGACCGGGACGTGCATCATTTCCGACATGTTCAATGCTTTTTCGACGATCATGGAAACGAGTTCCTGCGGCGACGTGACGACCAGGATGCCGTCCATGGGCAGGGACTGGAAGACTGTCAGCGGAACGTCACCCGTTCCCGGCGGCATGTCGACGAACATGTAGTCGATGTCGCCCCAGATGACGTCAGTCCAGAACTGTTTTACAGCACCGGAAATGACCGGGCCGCGCCATACGACCGGAGCGGCAGCGTCTTCGAGCAAGAGGTTCATGGACATGACTTTGATGCCCGTCTTGGTCGTAACCGGATAGATACCGTTTTCGTCGCCTGTCGCATGGTCCGTCAGGCCGAAGACCTTCGGAATCGACGGGCCCGTGATATCGGCGTCGAGGATAGCCGTCTTGAAGCCGCGGCGCTGCATTTCAACAGCCATAAGGGACGTTACCAGGGATTTACCGACGCCGCCTTTGCCGCTGACAACAGCGATGACATGCTTGATGTGCGAGCCGGCATGGGGGGCAGCCTGCAGGCTCTGGGACTGGGTGCGCTCAGCGCAGGAGCTGCCGCAGCTGGAACAATCGTGTGTACAATTTTCACTCATTGGGATCATTCTCCTTTGTATTCTTTTTTCCGGCGTGACAGCAGGCATGACAGCACGTACCGGAACGTTCACAAACTTGGATATGGCCGCCTTCGATGACGAGACGTTTGCCATGGATGAGGGCATCGGCCAGTTTGCGTCGGGCCGAATCATAAATGCCGGTTACCGTCGTGCGCGCCACATTGATCTGAGCGGCGCACTGTTCCTGCGTCAAGCCGACCCAGTCGATGAGGCGGATGACTTCATACTCATCAATGCCCATGATAATGGCATCTGCTGATTGTCCTCCGTCTACAGGTCCAAAGACAGAAGCCGCCGGCAATGAACAAACCCGCCGGCACCGCGGTGGTCTCGGCATAATACCCCCTCCTTTACGCCTTTTATTATAGATATATAGATGACATATGTCAACATTAAAGGCACCACCGGAAATACTTTTCGTTGAACCTCTCCCGCTTATAGAAGCGGGAGATTCTTGAGAAGATTGCAGTTTAAGTTTCCTCCTGAAATCAGGATAGCCTTATTCTCAAAGGGCTGTCCAAAAGCCCCTTACACAGTCCCTCGAAATCGAAGTTCTGCTTACTTTTGCGGAGTATGTTGGCGGCGCCGTTGATGTCGGCATTAGCTGTCCTGCCGTCGGCGAAACGGTACAGGCCGCGCCGGACTCGTTTCCCGCTGAACGTTCCTGTATAGGGGGCATCCGGCTGGTATACGGGAATATCGTCCAAATCCAGGCAGCTGGCCTGAGAAGTATACGATTCTTCCTGTTCCAGATAGGTTATCCCGTAGCGTTCACACAGGTGTTTCAAGGTATTGCGCAGATAGCTCAAATTGATTTGAGTGAAGTGCTGATTTGTCACTTTACCTAGTTTCAGTCCTCGTTTGAAATCGCGATTATAGCCGCAGACAATGGTCCCTATCTGATGACGGATGCAAAAATCGAGGATATAGCGGGCTGTCTTGCGAAGGATATCCTGCATCCGGAAATTGCGTTTTTTCGCTAACTGACAGAGCCGGTTCGTTGTCTTCTGGCCCTGCTTGGCGGCAATGCTTTGGAGTCTGGCTTTGCGTTTATTCCAATACTGGTTGATAGATTTGAGTTTACGACCGTCCATGAGGAACGACGTCCCCGTATTGGTAACGCAAGCGGCCAGATTGTCCAAGCCTAAATCGATAGCCAGAACCCAATCCAGCGAGGTTTTCACCAGTTCTGGATTCTCCAAGTAACAATACTGAATCTTGAAATACCGTCCGCCATACATGGGACAGATGCGGACTTCCTTGATTTTCTTCTCTTTCAGCCTGTCAGGAACAGGAATCCGAATCCGATGACCGTTATGGCGTTTCATATATTCACGGCTCATCGGCACGGTTAGGAAGCCATTCTTAATGGTAATGGCATTCGTCGACAAGATGAGATTGAAGAGACCCCCTTTTTCACGATAGTACGGCAGGCGGACAGCCTTTGAACCATAGTCACCTGACTTGACTTTCTGCAAAAGCCTGAAAAAAGAACGAAAACTGCGGTCGGCTACTTTCAATATCTGTTGAGAAACACCAGCCTGCAATAATCTGTAATTTTCATTTTCCTTGCAGACATGGCAATTTTTTTCATAGCGCAAGAATTGTTGGGTATCGAAGTAATGTTGCCGAATCGTATAGACCGCTACATTGTACAGGTTGTTGCTGTATTGGCACATTTCCCGGAGCATCGTATACTCTTGTTTCGACAAGCCACGAATGACATTCGATTGCGTCAAGTACATCTGGAATCCACCTCCTCTGTTATCTACCATTATACCGTAGACGAAGTGAAAAGGCTAAGACGGAAAAGACATAGGGTGAATTTCGCAGGTATCGAACCTGCGAAATCCATCGCCATTGATGCCCCTACCTAAGAGGAAGGAGTCTTCTGGCAAAACTACGATAAAAAACGTTGAGATACTTGTTGCAAATTGATTATTATTGTGATAATATTTTATTAGTAAAATAAAGTTATCTTACAGGAGGGTATTTCCATGAACGTAATCGTTTCCCAGAACGCACCGAAAGCTATCGGTCCTTATTCCCAGGCTATGGTATCCAATGGTATGCTGTACATTTCTGGTACGGCCGGCGTCGATCCGCAGACGGGCAAGCTCCAGGAAGGCATCGAAGCCCAGACGGAACAGGCTGTCAAGAACATTGCCGCTATCCTCGAAGCAGCCGGCTCGGACTTCTCGAAAGTCGTTAAGACGACGTGCTTCCTCTATGACATGAAGGACTTTGCTGCGTTCAACGCTATTTACGAAAAAGCCTTCATCAGCAAACCGGCCCGCAGCTGCGTAGCCGTCAAAGAACTGCCGGCTCACTTCCTCTGCGAAATCGAAGTCATTGCGGAAGTGTAAGTATTAGTTTGTAGTACGGAGTTTGTAGTACGGAGTTTGTAGTTTGCAGAAGCTGGCTTTAAATTTTCAACCATCCGCTAACTGCTAACAACTAGCCACTAACCACTAAAAAGGGCTTGTCGTCGTGCGACAAGCCCTTTTTCCCTTGCCCTACACATTCTCATTGTGATAAACTTTTCTTATAACAGATAGGGAGAGTGACGTCGTGAGTATTTTAGAGATGTATAAACATATCGTTCCCTTTTTAGGGGCCGCGTTGGGAAAGGATTGTGAAGTCGTCCTTCATGATTTGCGCCATCCTGAAGAGTCGGTCATCGCCATTGCCAATGGTGACATCAGCAGCCGCAAGCTCGGTGCACCGGCGACGGATTTTATTCTGAAACTCATGCAGGTCGGCAAAAAAAGGGACCAGGAGTATATGACTAATTACTATGGGAAGAGCATCAATGGACATACCTTGCGGTCTTCGACGTTCTTCATTCACGATGAGGACGATAACATCATCGGGGCGCTCTGCCTGAATTACGACGTCCAGCGCTATCTGGACGTGCGGAAACAGCTGGACGCCTTGGTCCTCATGGATACGGAAAAAACGCTGGCCGACGTGGTTCCGCCAGCTTCGAAGAATGGCGATGATCATTTCCTGGGTGTCGAAATCTCAGAGAGCATGTATCCGACCGTAGACGATGCCATTCAGCACCTCATCCAGCGGTCGTTGCAGCCCTATGCCGCCGATGCCAAACGCCTTTCACAAAAAGAACGCCTGGCCGTCGTAGAAGACCTCTACAAGAATGGCCTCTTCGTCCTCAAAGGCAGCGTCTATGCCCTGGCCCAGGTCCTGGGCGTATCAGAACCGACGATTTACCGTTACTTGAACCGTATCAAGAAAGAAAATCACAATGTACGGGGGTGAGAAACATGGATTTAGGAAATTGGAGAGACTTCTTTTCGTCTAAAATTTATAGGCGTGGGGAACATTATTACGAAGAAGGAGATGTCCACAATTCTTCGTCTTTCAACTGGCCGAAGATAATCGGGATTTGCAGAGGAAAATCGTACTGGATTTTTCCACGGGCAAACCGTCTGCTCAGGAAATGCATCGATACGAACGCGAAATAGACCGGGTATTGGCACCCTATTACCGCTTGGGATTTATTGAATATGATGCCAGCAAAGCTTTCGTCGATAAAGTTTTGGACTATTTGAGCTGCACCATACCGCCGCTTATTAAGCGTTTTTGTACGATGGAGGCCTTGGAACTGGTTAATATTGTGGCGGTCAATGCGGCTGAGCTATCGTTTGTACAGCAGATGGATGCGGTCAAAAATAAGGGAAATGAGCTATACGGTTATTATGAAGAAGTATTGTATAATGATTTCAATGACCCGGCGTCCTTGAAATGGAAGCTTGCACGGCTTGATACGGAAATCGAGCACTATGAATCGACGCGATTTGATTCAAGTGATTGGAATTACGGCTATACCTATGGCATCAATTTGGTCATGCGGATTCATCTTCATGGTGCTGTGGAGACTCGTGACTTTAGTCATGAGAGGAGCCGTACCTCCCCTCCTTTCAATAATAAATAATAGACTTTCAGCAAAAAAAATTATGATATAATAATTTTGATGAAATAGTATAGACTTTAGAAAGGCAGGTGAAAAAATGTCTAACCTAACTAAAACGATAAAACTTCGTATACACGTTACTCCCGAACAAGAGACGCTGTTCCGTCAGATGACGGAACAATACCGTCAGGCTTGTAACTTCGTGTCGCAGTACATCTTCGACAACCGAT
>ERZ773178.1185-NODE-1185-length-28693-cov-7.480271_pt1 | contig 28693 bp, 18 predicted proteins | sample MGYA00580533_ERZ773178 | MGnify/ENA primary metagenome ERZ773178 (study PRJEB29015, sample SAMEA2737859) | human gut metagenome | biome: human gut; feature: human-associated habitat; material: faeces | place: China | collected 2012 ...
AGCATCATTGTAATAGCCGTCCAGGGGAACTCCGGCGGCCAGATTCACCAGCCAATACAGACAGTAAGCATCCATAGGGGCAAGGGTGGAATCAAAATTGGTGTGTTGCGCGGCCAGATAACTTCCGCTGATGGAACAGTTGTATACGGTAGCACCGGTCTCCTTGGCAATCAGGCTGGCTAGATTGTCGGAAGAACCGCGGTCATCGGCAAAGGGTGCATTTCCGAACACGACAATATTAGAAGCATCGTTTACTATCATTTTACCGTTCTCATCGGTCAGGGGGAGGATAGAATCCCAGCTGTCATCATAGGATCCCTGTCCATCCTTGAAAATATCCGACTGGCTTACCCGCTGTCCCCAATGCGTAATGCGATAACCAAGCAGGCCTACCACCACAAGTAATACCAGGGCAAAAAGGACATGAAGATTCAGAAAACGCCGGATGCCCTTAGGAGCGGGATGTTCCTCTTCCTCCTCTTCCCAGTTATTTTCTTCATATTCATCATCCGGATTTCCTTCGAAATCATCGGAAATATCGGATTTTCCAAAATCTGTGTCTTGCACAGTTTCATTTTCCAGGTCTACAATCTCAATATCAGGTATGTCATTCACGTGTTCGTCTCGTTTCATTCCATCTCTCCGTTTCAAGTATCTGTTTTTAAGTGGTAAAAAGAGTTATTCTGATTTTACTATTATACGGAAAGAAAGTCTACAATATTAGAAAGATTTAAGAAATTCTGAAGAAATGGACGAACAGCTTGAAGCGGCGGAAATAGAATGTTATAATGTTACGGAATTGTTACACTGAAGTACATTGAAGAATTATGAGCAGAAGGGATAGATAAAATGAAAAAATTATTTAACCATACAAAACGTCCGGACCGTAACTGGGAAGAAGACGTACAGGATGGTTACGATTGGGATGAAGAGCAGGACGGCGAAGAGTACTACGCCGACGATGAGGAGTACACCGGAGAAGAGGACGGCGGAGAGTACTACGCCGACGATGAGGAGTACACCGGAGAAGAGGACGGCGAAGAGTACTATGCCGACGACGAGGAGTATATCGGAGACGAGGACAGCGAAGAATATTACGCCGACGATGAAGAGTACTATGCCGACGATGATATGGCACCTGCTCGTGGCGGTAAAGGGAAAAAGAGTAAAAAGCAGGGTGGCAATAAAATAGCTGCTATCTGGACCAAATTCCTGAACATGAGTACCATGGACCGCATTATGACGGCAACCGGTGTGGCAGTGCTGATCTTGGCCATTGTGACAGGCAGTGTATATGCCAGCGCACGTATGGTGGATCATCAGGTATCGGAGTTCGTCAGTGTGGGCAGCCAGCTGGACGGCATCCAGATGATTGGTGAGCAGGGTATGCTGGCAGTGGCAGATGCAAAGCTTGCGAAGATCGCAGCAGCCAATGCAGTCGACGATGAGAATGAGGAACAAAAAGAATATGATGAGGCCGAGTATACCAACGGTGGTACCGTTGAACTGGAACTGGTCTCCGTGCAGAAGGATCTAAAGATCAAATTTACCAATAAAAAGAGCGGTAAACTGATCTCCAATGTACCTTTCAGCGTGACGATCACGGATCCCAAAGGTAAAACTGATACCTGGACCGATGATGATATGGACGGTATTATCTACAAGAAGGGCATTACCCCCGGCAACTATACGGTAGCGGTAAATACCCTGACCGATGAAAAATATAAGGATTATACACTGCCTACCGGTACCCAGAAGGTAGAAGTCAGAAAGGATATCGCTTATAAAAAGGTCGATGTGGCAAACGAGATCAAGAAGGAATCCGAGGTCAATGCGGCAAAAGAGGACACCATGAAAAATGATACTGTGGTGGAGTCTATTCTGGAAGATACCGTGCAGTGGGTAGAAAGTAAGAAATTACCTCCTACTTATAGAGAGGTAACAAAGGATACCGTGGTAAATCCGGAAAAACAGACGGCTTACAACGGAAGATTCCTGCGCATAGCAAATGAAAAGATCAGTATCACGGTGGGAGAGACCAGGCAGCTGAATCCGCCGGCAGGAGCCACGGTTGTTAGCTGGAGCAGCGATAATGCGACGGTGGCCAGTGTAAATAATGGTGTGGTTACCGGCGTGAAGGCAGGTGGACCTGTAACGATCACTTGTACGTATACGGAGGCTGGCAGTGCTACGCCGACTCCTACACCTACGCCGACTCCTACACCTACGTCGACACCGACACCGGAGACGACCCCCACAGCACCGGAGACGACCCCAACAGCACCGGAGACGACCCCTACAACACCGGCTCCGGGAGAAACGACCGGTACATCTACAGGAGGAACAGGGGAAGATGGTAGCTCCTCAGGTGAGTCGCAGTCCGTGGGAGGCGGCAGCCTTCCTATAGCATATGCACAGGTAGGAAGCACACAGAAGACCTGTACCTGGGAAGTTACTGTTACGGAAGTCCAAAAGCCGACCGCTGTTTTGGAACCGGAATCCCTGAACGTAGAAGCAGGAAAAGAAGCAACAGCACAGGTTAAAGTTACAAATTTCACAGGTGCAACTTATACGATTACTGCAAACTCCAATGATAAAGCAGCCACTGCGGCGGTAGATGCAAACGGTAAGATCACAGTGAAAGGTGTAGCAGCCGGTGATGCGAAGATCACAGTCACCGTAACGATGGGAACTGAGACTAAGACACTGAATCTGGCAGTGAAGGTCACTAATGGAATCAAGATTACTTTGGATAAGACAGCTGTAACCGTTTATCCGAAATCTACGGCTGCTGTAACAGCCTCTGTCAGCGGAAGCGGAACCATAACGGCAGATTCCGGAGATAAGAATATTGCCACGGTAGCTGTAAGTGGCAAAACGATCACCGTTACCGGTGTGAAAAAAGGAACCGCAACCATCACTGTCACATATAAGGAGGGCAGCGCGGAAGCAAAAGCCACCTTTACAGTTACGGTAGCGGGCGATGTGAATCCCAGAGAGGATACAAAAACACCGTTAAAGGATACCAGCGGCAGACAGCTGTATGTATCCATCGGTGACAACCAATACCGGGCGGCAGCGTATGCGGATTATTACACTGCCACAAAGTTTTTCCTCATGGAGGAGGCCAGATATACCGGATGGCAGACGTTAGACGGTAAGGTATATTTCTTCAAGGCAGACGGCAGCAAGGTGACCGGTGAGCAGGTCATCCAGGGTGCAAAATATAACTTCGCAAGTGACGGTTCCCTGGTAGTGGGATCAGGTACTATGGGCATTGATGTGTCCAAGTGGAACGGCAGCATTGACTGGAATGCGGTTAAGAATTCCGGAGTGAATTATGTGATCATTCGTGTGGGATACCGTGGATCATCTCAGGGAGCACTGATCGAGGATCCCAAGTTCAAGACCAATATCAAGGGAGCTACGGCAGCTGGTCTTAAGGTAGGTGTATACTTCTTCACGCAGGCAGTGGATGAGGTAGAAGCAGTACAGGAAGCATCTATGGTACTGGACCGCATCAGCGGATATAAGATTTCTTATCCGGTATTCCTGGATGTGGAAGGCAGCGGCGGAAGAGGCGATGCCATCGATTCTGCTACCAGAACCGCAGTCTGCAAGGCATTCTGCAACACGATCAAGAATGCGGGATATACTCCCGGTGTCTATGCCAACAAGACATGGTTGACATCCAAGATGGATGCAGGTGCTCTGAGCGGTTACAAGATCTGGCTGGCACAGTATGCCAAGACCCCGACCTATACCGGCAGATATGATCTGTGGCAGTACAGATCCGACGGAAAAGTCAGCGGTATCAGCGGCAAAGTCGATTTAAATATCAGCTACCTGGGATATTAAGATTTGCAATAAAGCCAAGACCGACTGCTCGCAGGCGGTTCTGGTGCTTTATTAGCAAATCAAACACACATGAGCAAGTAGGACGATAGTCCGGAATGCGAATGGGTGTTACGGATTCGAGAGCACGAAGTGCGGAGAAGCCGTGTTAATATTTACAATGAACAGTCGGTGAGACTGCTCGCAGGCAGGACGATAGCCCGTGTTGCTATCCACCCTATTTTATGGTAGACTATCACTATCTATAGCAAAATGCGTACACCTGCGCAGAACGGAGAGAAAATGAGAACTTATCTGGTAACAGGCGGTGCCGGTTTTATCGGTTCCAACTACATTCATTACATGTTCAAAAAATACGATAACGAGATCCGTATCATTAATGTGGATGCCCTGACCTATGCGGGAAACCTGGAGAATCTCAAGGATGTGGAGAAGCGTGACAATTACACTTTCGTGAAGGCAAATATCTGCGACAAGGAAGCCATCGGCAAAATTTTCGCGGAGAACGATATTGACCGCGTGGTACATTTCGCAGCCGAAAGCCATGTAGACAGAAGTATCCGCAACCCGGAGATCTTCGTACAGACCAATGTGCTGGGTACCGCAGTGATGTTAAACTGTGCCAAGGCAGCCTGGGAGCTTCCAGACGGCAGCTTCAAGGAGGGCAAAAAGTTCCTGCATGTATCTACGGATGAGGTCTACGGATCTCTTCCCGATGATGACAATGCTTTCTTCTATGAGACCACGCCTTACGATCCCCACAGTCCTTACTCTGCAAGTAAGGCAAGCTCGGACATGCTGGTGAAGGCATACATGGATACCTATCATTTCCCTGCCAATATCACCAACTGCTCCAACAATTACGGTCCTTACCAGTTCCCCGAGAAGCTGATCCCTCTGATCATCAACAATGCCCTTCACGGCAAGAAGCTTCCGGTATACGGAGACGGCAAAAATGTCCGCGACTGGCTGTATGTAGAGGATCATGCGAAGGCCATCGACATGGTACAGGAGCAGGGAAGACTGTTCCAGACTTACAATATTGGCGGACACAACGAGAAGCAGAACATCGAGATCATCCATATTATCATCGAGACCTTACAGGAGATGCTTCCCGATTCCGATCCCCGCAAGGCGCATATCAACAATGATCTGATCACTTACGTGGAAGACCGCAAGGGACATGACAGAAGATATGCGATCGCGCCGGACAAGATCAAGGCAGAGATCGGCTGGTATCCCGAGACCATGTTCAAGGAAGGCATCCGCAAGACCATTGCCTGGTACTTCGAGCATGAAGACTGGATGAACAATGTGACCAGTGGCGATTACCAGAAATACTACAATGAAATGTATGAGGAAAAGTAAAGAATATCTGCTAAATGGGAACGATGAACGTCGTTCCCATTCGGTGTGTTAAAAAACAAGTATTTTAAGGAGGTTTTTATGAAAGGAATTATACTGGCGGGAGGTTCCGGAACCAGACTTTATCCCCTGACAAAAGCAATATCCAAGCAGATCATGCCGGTGTACGATAAACCGATGATCTATTATCCCCTGTCAACCCTGATGCTGGCAGATATCAGAGAGGTGCTGATCATTTCCACCCCGAGAGATCTTCCGGTATTCAAAGAGTTATTGGGAGACGGCAGTCAGTTGGGCATGCGTCTCGAGTATGCGGTGCAGGACAAACCCCGTGGCCTGGCGGATGCTTTTATCATCGGAGCGGAATTCATCGGTAACGACAGAGTGGCACTGGTACTGGGAGATAATATTTTCTACGGGCAGAGCTTTTCGGCAGTGCTTCGTAAAGTAGCCGCCAGAGAAAAAGGCGCGACCATCTTCGGTTATTATGTGCGCGATCCCAGAGAATACGGCGTAGTGGAGTTCGATGAGAACGGCAAGGCACTTTCTATCGAGGAGAAGCCGGAGCATCCCAAGAGCAATTATGCAGTTCCCGGACTGTATTTCTATGATAACGATGTAGTGGAGATCGCGAAGAACGTAAAGCCCTCCGCAAGAGGTGAGATCGAGATCACCAGTATTAATAACGAGTACCTGAACAGAGGAACCCTGCAGGTAGAGACTCTGGGTCGTGGATTCGCATGGCTGGATACCGGCAATCACGATGCACTTCTGGATGCGGCAGATTTCGTGGCAGCGTTCCAGAAGAGACAGGGATTGTATATTTCCTGTATCGAGGAGATCGCTTTCAAACGTGGATTTATTGATAAAGAGCAGCTGCTGGCACTGGCAGAGCCGCTGCTGAAGACGAATTACGGTAAATATCTGGTAGAGGTAGCAAATGGACTCTAAGCTGCGGAAAATGGGGATCCTGGCCTCCATGGCGGTGATCCTGCTGGTGGCACTGGCGGTAATGTATGTGAACAGGGAACAACTGTCCCCCACATCCGGCCAGAACACGGAGGTGTCCGGAGCGCAGAATGCAGGTGACGGCGATGCAGTGGATCCCGTGCCGGAAGGCACCAGGGAGACGGACACCGCGGAAGCGGATGGCAGGATCGGCAACGACCTGAAAGCCTTTTTAAAAGATAATACGTTTTTTGATCCGGATGTGAATCCGATCCTGGAGGCGGCGAAAGATAACAGCCACCGCCTGTCACTGGTGGCGACTTCCGTGGAAAAGGATCTGCGTATCCAGATCGTGGACAATGAAGGTGTACCGGTGACCGGAGAGAGTTTCTATGTCCGGGTGGACGGTCTGGGAGATTACAAGGATCTGGATCAGGACGGCGTGATCTACATTGCTGATCTGGATTCCGGCGATTATTATATGGAACTGTTACCCATCGAAGGATATAAAGTTCCCATCACCGAGACCAAAGTGCATGTAAAAGAAAAAGTGGAATATCTGGCCATTGATGATATTTCTCTGTTGATCAAGACAGAGGATGAAGTCGATGCGGATGCCGAGGACAGTGCTGTGGCAGGAGCTTTGGCAGATGCGGACAAGACCGAGATCCAAAAGCTGCAGACTACATCCGGCAATGCGAAGGTCGGCATCGATGTGTCCAAGTGGAACGGCACTATCGACTGGGATAAGGTGAAAAATGCCGGAGTGCAGTTTGCCATCGTTCGTGCGGGCTACCGCGGTTCGGTTACGGGAAGTCTGGTGGAGGATCCACAGTTTGTCGCCAACATGAAAGGTGCAACAGCCGCTGGGATTCCGGTGGGCGTGTACTTTTTTACCCAGGCTACAGATGAGAAAGAGGCGGTGGAAGAGGCTTCTGCCGTGCTGGAGCTGATCCGTGATTTCCAACTGAGCTATCCTGTATTTATTGATACGGAGGGTGCCGGAGGAAACGGCCGGGCGGACGGACTGGATGCGGAGACCAGAACCCTGGTATGTGAGGCTTTTTGCCGGACGGTAGAAAATGCCGGATATACAGCAGGCGTCTATGCCAGCCGCAACTGGTACAACAATAATCTGCAGACCGCCAGACTGGAGAACTATCATATCTGGCTTGCGGAGTACCGCAGTGTGCCGTTATATCAGGGATATTACAAGACCTGGCAGTATACCTCCAAGGGAAAAGTGGACGGTATCGAAGGCAGAGTCGATATGAATATCACCTATGAATGAAAATAATAAAGAGTGAGGATGAAATAAATGGGCAAGATAACAGTAGAAACATGTGAAATCGAAGGATTGAAGATCATTACCCCCACGGTATTCGGTGATGCCAGAGGGTATTTCATGGAGACTTATAATTACAATGATCTTAAAGCAGCGGGAATCCCGGAAGTGTTTGTACAGGATAATCAGTCTGCTTCTAAAAAAGGAGTTCTCAGAGGACTTCATTTTCAGAAGCATTTTCCGCAGGACAAGCTGGTACGTGTGATCCGCGGAGAAGTCTATGATGTGGCTGTGGATCTGCGGGAAGGCTCCAAGACTTTCGGGCAGTGGTATGGTGTACTTTTGTCTGAGGAGAACAAGAAGCAGTTCTTTATTCCGAAAAATTTCGCGCATGGATTTCTGGTACTGTCCGATTACGCAGAGTTCTGCTACAAATGTACCGATTTTTATCATCCGGATGATGAGGGCGGTATTGCATATAACACGCCGGATATCGGTGTGGAATGGCCCATCCCCGAAGGTATGGAACTGATATTATCCGAGAAGGATACCAAGTGGGGCACTCTGGAACAGTACATGAAGGAAAAAGAGCATGAAAAAAAGTGTGAAAATCAGTAAGAAAACAGGTATTGCCCTGTTCGTGACAGCGGCAGTGATCATGGCTCTGCTCATCGTGTTCCATAAGAATCCGGGACCTGCTGTGGATCAAAGCCAGGAGCTGGCGAAAAAGATCATCTCCTGCGTTGTCATTGCGGCGGCATGCTTTGCGTTTATCCACTGGTACGATAAATTTACCGGACTGCCGGTAGAGTTATTCCAGAATAGACATCTGATCTGGAAGCTGGCGAAAAACGATTTTAAAAAGAGATATGCGGGTTCTTACCTGGGCGCGGTCTGGGCGATGGCACAGCCGGTGGTAACCGTGGCGATGTATTACATCGTCTTCGACAAGATCATGGGAAATACCAGCACACCCCTGCGGGAGGGCGTGGAAGTGCCTTTTGTACTTTTCCTGACAGCGGGACTGGTGCCTTGGTTCTACTTCAGTGAGGCACTGAACAACGGCACCAATGCACTCTTAGAGTACAACTATCTGGTGAAAAAAGTAGTATTTAAGATCAGCATCCTGCCGATCATCAAGATTATTGCGGCTACTTTTATCCATGTATTTTTCGTGTGTCTCCTGTTGATCGTAGCCGCTATTTACGGCTATTACCCCACAATCTACACTATACAGATCATTTATTACAGTTTTTGCCTGTTTATATTTGTGCTGGCACTCAGCTACACCACGTGTGCGGTAGTGGTGTTTTTCCGGGATCTGTCCCAGATCATCAGCATCGGATTGCAGATCGGCATGTGGGCCACTCCGATCTTATGGAATCTGGACGCGCTGTCTCCGGAGTGGATCATGATCCTGAAGCTGAATCCACTGGTCTATATCGTGAATGGCTACCGCAGTGCGATCTACGAGAAAGAATGGTTTTTCCGGGATTTCTTCTCCACGATGTATTTCTGGATCGTGACGGTGGTATTGTTCGGACTGGGTGCTGTGATCTTTAAGAGACTGAAAGTGCATTTCGCAGATGTGCTATAGTACGATGGATTGTTGCAATTCCGAGAGCTCAAGGAACGGGGTACTGCATTACGGAACTGTTGTGGGGGAAACAGAAAGGGTGAAAGTAATTGAAGGGTGCTCTTGAAAAGTTAAGAAAAATATTGTTATGGAAGCCGGGCAGGGTACTGCTGGCAGTGGGCTGTTGCGGACTGCTGTTGTTAGCACTGATCCCACTGTTTCGACTGACGATTTATGCGGTTCCTTATTATGACGACTATAACTTTGGAAGATTTGCCAGAGCTGCCATGGAGCAGGAGCAGTCGAAATGGGCGGCGATCTCCGGCGCACTGGATTGTTCCAGAACCCAGTGGTATGCATGGCAGGGAACGTATTCTTCTATTTTTTTCATGACACTGATGCCGGCTGTCTGGGGAGAGCAGTATTATTTCTTAGGACCGGTGTTCATTCTGTTACTGCTTTTGGCGGGAAGCATGGTGTTTACCCACGTGATCCTGCGGAAAGTCTTCGGAATGGAGCAATGGATCAGTTTGGCGATCCAGGCGGTGATCACCACAGCACAATTTATGTTTATCTATTCCGCGCAGAGTGGTTTTTACTGGTATAATGGCGGAATTCATTATGTTGGAATGCATGGCTTTGGCCTGTTGTTTCTGGCTGTGTCAATCTGCCTGGAGAGAGCAGAGGGCAGAACCGCAAAAGGTCTGTTATTCACTGCATCGGTTCTGCTTGCCATGATTACGGCGGGAAGCAATTTCGTCACGGCATTGCAGGGATTATTGTGTCTTCTGACCATCCTTCTGGTCAGCGTGGTAGTGGAACGGCGCAGGACGGGGCTGTGGCTGCTGCCGTCTACACTGGTGTATATCATAGGCTTCGGACTGAATGTGGCAGCTCCCGGTAACTCCGTGCGGGCACAGAGCTATATCGGTTGGGGCTATGGACCGTTAGAGTCCATCGGCAGATCATTTTTGGAAGCCGTGAAACACATTCCGGAATATACCGGACCGGTGGTTCTGATGGTGATGTTATTGTTGGTACCTATGATCTGGCAGGCAGTGAAAAGCACGGATTACCGTTTTCGTTATCCGGGGATCGTACTCGCCTTGTCCTTCTGTCTGTATGCGACCGGCTATACACCGAGCCTGTATTCCCTGGGACATGCGGGACTGTCCAGAACGTTGAATGCAGTAAAAATCACCTATCTGCTGCTTTTATTTCTGAATGAGATCTACTGGATCGGGTGGCTGCGACAGTTACTGGAGAAAAGAGCGGGGCAGACAACCGGGCAATTGACGATACAGAAGTTGACGACACGAAACGGCGCAGCAGCCTGGTGGTTTTATGCGCTGATCGGTGTGGCATGCCTTGTGATCTTCCGGGCATCATCCAATCAGGCGGGACATTATTCGTCCTATGGAGCGTATTATTATGTGCACACCGGGGAGGCTTATAATTTTCATCAGGAATATCTGGAGCGGGTGGCAATTCTGTCCGGACCGGAAAAAGATGTGCAGCTGCCGGACTATCAGTTCCGCCCATGGTTTTTGTGCATGGGAGAAATCTCCGAGGATGCGGACAATGAGGCCAACCGTTCTCTGGCCATGTGGTACCATAAAGACAGTGTAACACTGAAAGAAAAGGATTAAGACATTATGCAGGATAAGAGAAAACTGGCGATCGAGGTCGATAATGTCCAGAAAATCTATAAATTATATGATAAACCTTCGGACCGTCTGAAGGAAGCTTTCGGATTCGGTAAAAAGACCAAACATAAGCTCCACTATGCCCTGAAAGGCGTGAGTATGAAGATCTATCAGGGGGAAACCGTGGGAATCATCGGTACCAACGGTTCCGGTAAGTCCACCATCCTGAAGATCATCACCGGAGTATTGAATCCGACTTCCGGACGGGTGCTGGTCAACGGGCGTATCTCCGCTCTGCTGGAGCTGGGTGCCGGCTTCAATATGGAATACAACGGTATCGAGAATGTCTATCTGAATGGTACCATGATGGGATTTTCCGAAAAAGAGATCGAGGCAAAGCTGCCGGAGATCTTAAGCTTTGCGGATATCGGAGATTATGTCTATCAGCCGGTAAAGACCTATTCCAGCGGTATGTTCGTTCGTCTGGCGTTTGCCGTGGCGATCAATATCGAGCCGGAGATCCTGATCGTAGATGAGGCTCTGAGCGTCGGTGATGTATTTTTCCAGGCAAAATGTTATCATAAATTCGAAGAATTCAAGAAAATGGGCAAGACGATCGTCTTCGTCAGTCACGATCTGAGCAGTATCAGTAAATATTGCGACCGCGTCTATCTGCTGAACCAGGGAAATATTCTGGGAGAAGGCAGCTCCAAGGCCATGATCGATACTTATAAACGGGTACTGGTGGGACAGTACGATGAATCCGAAAATGCCGGTGAGGAATCGGAGAATCTCTTAGATGATGAAGATCTGCAGAGAGCCGCTGCGAAAAAGGCGGATGGCGCAGCCAAAGATGCTGCTGAGGCTTCCGCGGAGGCGAAGGGACAGAATCCCAATGCCCTGGAATACGGTACAAAGCAGGCACAGATCGAAGAATTTTACATTACGGATGACAGGGGTGTGCCTACCAATGCCATTCTGAAGGGGACAATGTTTACCATCCATATGAAGGTCCGGTTTATGGATCCTATACCGGCACCGATTTTTGCATTTTCCGTGAAAAATGTTATCGGTGTGGAGATCACCGGTACCAATACCATGATCGAGAAGGCGTTCTTAGACAGTGTGGAACCAGGTGATGTGAAAAATGTGACTTTTACACAGAAGATGAATCTGCAGGGTGGAGAATATCTGCTGTCTCTGGGAGTGACGGGGTACAATCAGGATACCTTTGAGGTCTATCACAGACTGTACGATGCTCTGAATATTACAGTAGTATCTGATAAAAACACCGTAGGCTATTATGATATGGATTCCAACACGAAAGTGTGGGATGCGGAGGAGAAATAAAGAATGACAGAGACCATCGGCAAAGTAACACTGAATCTGGATAAGTATCCCGGAGAGGATTATTATTGTGACGGCAGTGTGGAAGACGAGATTCTGGAGATTGTAAAAAAATACAGTACCGTGGAATATGACCGGATCATCGCAGAGAGAAAAAGCTGGCCGATCCTGTATCATCTGTCGGCTCTGCGGGAAAATATCGTGGATTTTCTTCCGATCAAAAAGACGGACAAAGTGCTGGAAGTAGGCAGCGGCTGCGGAGCCATTACAGGAGCCCTGTCCCGGAAAGCCGGATCGGTGACCTGCGTGGATCTCTCAAAAAAGCGCAGTCTGATCAATGCGTACCGGCACAGTGAAAGTGAAAATGTGACGATCCACATAGGCAATTTTACGGATGTGGAACCGGATCTGCCCGCAGATTATGACTATATCTGCCTCATTGGTGTCTTCGAGTACGGCCAGGCTTACATAGGCGGCAGCACACCTTATGAAGATTTCCTGAAAATTCTGCAAAAGCATCTGGCACCGGGTGGACGAATCGTTATCGCTATTGAGAACAAATACGGACTGAAATATTTTGCGGGCTGCAAGGAAGATCATTTGGGAGACTGGTTTTCCGGAATTGAAAATTATCCGAACGGTGGCGTCGTGCGTACTTTTTCCCGGAAAAAACTGGAGAAGATCTTCGATGCCTGCGGTGTGGGAGAACGCAGTTTTTATTATCCGTATCCCGATTATAAATTCATGACCACGGTCTATTCGGATGCATATCTGCCGGGCCGGGGAGAACTGTCCAATAATCTGCGGAATTTCGACCGTGACAGAATGTTGTTATTCGATGAAAAAAGTGCTTTTGACGGAATCGTGGAAGAGGGGCTTTTTTCTGTATTTTCCAATTCTTATCTGGCAGTGATCGGTAAGCCTCTGGACCTGAAATATGTCAGATATTCCAACGACCGTGCGGAAAGCTTCCGCATCCGTACGGAGATCCTGCGGGATGACCGAGGGAATCGGATCGTGCGGAAATATCCGCTGACCAAAGAAGCCGAGGCGCATGTGCGCCATATGATGGAAGCGTATGAAAAATTAAAAGGACGTTATGCCGGAAGCCGGCTGGATGTTAATGTCTGTCATCCGGGAGAAGAGGACGGCGTCCCTTATGCGGAATTTGAATTCGTATCGGGCAGACCGTTGTCGGAACTGATGGATGAATGTCTGGACAGACAGGATATCGAAGGATTCCACAGCCTGTTTGCGGAGTATCTGGAGAGGGTAGGATTCGGGGAAGAAGTTCCGGTAGCGGATTTTGACCTGATCTTTGCCAATATTCTGGTGGACGGGGATCACTGGACACTGATCGATTACGAGTGGACCTTTGACCGTGTCATAGATACGAAAGCACTGGCGTTCCGGGCAATTTACTGTTATGTTCTGGAGAATGAAAGACGCAATGCGTTGGAACTGGACCGGATCTTAGATCGTCTGGAGATCACGGAAAATGAGGCAAGACAGTACAGAGAGCAGGAGCGGGAATTCCAGAAATATGTCACCGGACAGAAAATGTCCATGGGTGAGATCCGGAATCTCTTAGGCGGCGAAATCTATAAACCCACCGAATGGATTGGGCGTTTCCGTCAGTCGGAAGGAGAACTGCGGGTACAGATCTATGAAGACAAGGGACAGGGATTTTCCGAAGAGAATTCTTATTTCCCGGAAAATGTCTATGTTGCGGAAAAAGAGGCAGAGTTTACCGTGAAATTCGACGGTAACGTACATTATCTGCGGCTGGATCCGGCAATGTGTTCCTGTATCTGTAAGATTCGGGAACTGTCCATGAACGGACAGCCGGTTCCTCTGCAGGATAAGAAAGTGTTCACTACCAACGGAAAAATCCTGAAATCCGAAGAGGGAGCGGACCATCCCAGCGTGATATTTGCCACGGAGGATCCCAATATGACGATCCGGGCAGATGTGCTGAACCGGCAGGCGGAGAATACGTTGTCTGTGAAAATGGAGATCGTACAGATCCCTCAGGCAATGGCAAAAGATATGATGGGAGTGGAGAAGAAGGGAGCGGCAGCTTGGGTATTCGGACAGCGGTGAAGCAGGTGCTGATCGCACAGCAGGATAAAAAATACGAAAAAGAACTGGCGCAGCTTAAGGTCACCTATGAACAGTGGGCAGCGGAGCAGGACCGGGAAAGCGCGGAACCCCGGGAAATTGCGGGACTTGTGGAATTCGTCATTTTCCGACAGGCGGCGGGACGACTGGCAGATAATGCGACAGAGCGGATCAACGCTTATTTTACAAAGCATCCGGAAGCAGAAATCGTCTACGGTGATGAAGACCTGATGAATGAGAAGGGAGAGCGTTGCATTCCCTGGTACAAACCCTGTTGGTCACCGGATCTGTACAGAGCCTTTTTCTATGTGGGAAGTGTCGTTGCGGTACGGAGCAGTCTGCTGCAGAGAATGGGAGAAAATCCGGTCGTGACAGAGAACGAGAGCACCGGAAAAGAAATTATTTTTACAGATGCCGGAGAGATCCGTCTGCTGATGGATCGCCTGTTTTTGGGAGCCGGAGGGTTCGAGAGAGATTGTCATTCCATCGGTCATATGGAAACCGTGTTGTTCCATGGAACTTTTTCTGCAGACGGAATAGGAATCCAGGGACCGGATGTACGTGCAGACCGGGACAGCCGGGAGTGCACTCCCTGGGAAAATTACCAGCAGACGAAGGAGTCACCGCAGCTGGCGGTGGAACTGGCCTCCAGGGCGGCGGAAGGTGCCAAAGAGTTATTCGCAGGAGAGCTTAAGGTCTCGGTGATCATTCCCTCCAAAGATAATCCGGAGGTACTGGAGAAGTGCCTGCGTTCCCTGACGAGAAGGTCTGAGGGCAGGCTCCCTGTTGAAATTTTGCTGGTGGATAACGGAAGCAGTGCGGAAAATAAGCAAAAAACGGAAGAACTGATCGGACGGATCCGGGAAAGCGGTGTCCCTGTCCGTTATATTTATGAACCGGCGGAATTTAATTTTTCAGCGATGTGCAACCGGGGAGCTGAACTGGCGGAAGGAAAGTTTTTGCTGTTTTTAAATGATGATATAGAAGTGTGCGGCAATGACTGGCTGGACAAAATGGTGATCCGCGCCATGCAGCCTTATGTGGGAAGCGTGGGCCTAAAGCTGTATTATCCGGATTCCGTGAAAATACAACACGACGGTATTGTCAATCTGCCGGTGGGACCGGTGCATAAGCTCCAGTTCATGGAAGACGATAAGTCTTATTATTTTGGCAGAAATCGCTTTGATCTGAATTGCGTGGCAGTGACGGGTGCCTGTCTGCTGATAAGGACAGAGGTATTCCGGGAGACGGGTGGATTCCGGGAGGCACTGCGGGTGGCCTATAATGATGTGGATCTGGGATTTTGTCTGGTGGAAATGGGATATTACAATGTGGTGCTGAATGACTGTTTTGCATATCATCATGAATCCCTGAGCCGCGGAAGCGACGAAAGTCCCGAGAAAATGCGACGCCTGACGGAAGAGAGAGAACTGCTTTACCAGATGCATCCTCAGTTCCGCGGAGTGGATCCTTTTTATCCTATGGGACTGAACCGGGAAGGACTGGACAGCCGTGTGGTTCCGGCATATCTTACAGACCGGAATATTTTACAGGAGCCGGCATGGAGATGTGAGAGCTGGCAGGAGCTTCTGGAAAATGCAAGACGGGATGACTGCCTGATGGCACGGGTGGAGACTGCAGGACCGGAGCGGATCCAGGGATACAGTGTGATCCTGGGAGATGATAACGCATGTTATGATAAACTTTTAGTATTGCTTCCCGAAGATACGCAGGGACAGCGGGAGGCGGACCGGAAGGTATGGTCCATGAAGATTTTACCTGCATATCGGCAGGAACTGGAGGAGAATCTTCCGGACCAGAAAAATGTGGCGCTGGGAGGTTTCTGTGTGAAACGGAAAACAGGGCAGCTGCCTCCGGGGAATTATGGAATCGCCGTTCTTGCGGTCCATCGGATCAGTAAGCTGAAACTGTGGAATACAACGGGAAAATATTTGACGGAGGAAAAACATGTCTGAGATCAATTATCAAGAAGCCTACGAGAGGGAGCACGAAAAATGTGCGGATCTGGCAGACAAGATCGTAGTGCTGGAATCGGAAAAAGAGGACCTGCAGTTCAAACTGGACCGGATCAAAAAGAATAAATTCTGGAAAGCCACGGGTCCGGCGAGAAGTCTGATCCATTTCGCACAGAGGCAGAGGGATCGCTTGTCCCATTGCGGCGGACCGAAGGATATCCTGCGTAAGATCCGCAACAAGAGTCGCCAGAAGAGCCTGATGGAGTCCTACGGAACCGGAAGCTTTCCTGATGCGGAGCAGCGGAAAAAGGAAGAAGAGACGATATTCCCTTATATGCCGAAGATCAGTATTCTCGTTCCCCTGTGGAACAATAAAAGAGAATTCCAGATCCAGATGCTGGACTGCGTCATGAATCAGACGTATCCCAACTGGGAACTGTGTCTGGCGGACGGTTCCGACGCGGAGCACTCCTATATCGAGGAACTCTGCAGGGAGTACGCGGCGAAGGCGAATGGTCGTATCGTCTATAAGCACCTGGATCATAACGGCGGTATCTCCTATAACACCAACGAATGTTACAAGCTGGCTACCGGAGATTATATCGGTCTGTTTGACCAGGATGATATTTTGCATCCTTCCGTACTGTATGCGTATGTGAAGGAGATCAATGAGCGGGGTGCGGATTATCTCTATTGTGATGAGACCACGTTCAAGGAAAATGATATTAATAAAATGCTGACCATGCATTTTAAGCCGGACTATGCACCGGACAATCTGCGGGCGAATAATTATATCTGCCATTTCAGCGTTTTTTCCCGAAAACTGTTAGAGGGAGAGGAACTGTTCCGCACCGCATTTGACGGTGCCCAGGATCACGATATGATCCTGCGTCTGACCGACAGAGCGGAAAAGATCGTTCATGTTCCCAGACTGATGTACTACTGGAGAAGCCATGAGGGCAGTACCGCAGCCAGCATTGACGCGAAGCCTTATGCCATTGAGGCGGCAAAGGGAGCTGTGGCAGATCATCTGAAAAAGCATGGTTTCAAGCATTTTCAGATCACCAGTACCAGAGCCTGCGCCACGATCTTCCGGATCCGGTATCAGATCCTGGGAGATCCGAAGATCTCCATCGTGATCGCCAATAAGGATCACGTTGAGGATCTGAAGCGTTGTATTACCTCGATCCAAAAGAACAGCACCTGGAGCAATTACGAGATCATTGTCGTGGAAAATAACAGTACCACACCGGAGATCAAGGACTATTATTCCCAACTGCTGGGATTGTCCGGCGATGATTCTTATGAAGAAAGATGCAAGCTGCATACAGTCTGCGGCCATGACGGCGGTATCCTGCACAGCGGGGACGGACGGATTTCCATTGTGACATATCATGGTGACTTTAATTATTCTGCGGTCAATGATCTGGGAGCGTCTTATGCTTCCGGTGAGTATATTTTACTGCTGAACAATGATACGGAGGTTATCACAGCCAACTGGATGGAAGAGATGCTGATGTATGCCCAGAGAGAGGATGTGGGTGCCGTAGGTGCCAAACTGTATTATGCGGACAAGACGATCCAGCATGCCGGCGTGGTCATCGGACTGGGAGCACACCGCACGGCAGGACATACCCATTATCGCATCCCGGTACAGAACTTAGGCTACATGGGACGTCTGTGTTATACCCAGAACGTTACAGCGGTGACCGGTGCCTGTCTGTTGGTGAAAAAGAGCCTGTATGAGCAGGTGGGCGGTCTGGATGAGAGCTTTGTGATCTCTTTAAATGATGTGGATTTCTGCCTGAAATTACGTAAACTGGGACTCCTGAATGTGTGGACTCCTTTTGCGGAGCTGTATCATTACGAATCCATCTCCAGAGGACTGGATGATCAGGGAGAAAAGGCAGAGCGCTACAACAGAGAATCCGAGCATTTCCGTGAAAAATGGAAGGCTGAACTGGAGGCGGGAGATCCCTATTACAATCCGAATTTCTCTCTGGATCGCAGCGATTACGCACTGAAGGATCCGGCAGTTAGCGGACGTTAAATAATTCTTTTCAGTAGAGGGAATCTATGGTAAAATATCACCGGAGAGCGTTTACTGAAGATATTGAAAGATAGCGATAAAACAGGAGGATAGGAAAATGAGTTATATGGACGAACTGAATTTCTGGTTAAATGATGATTATTTTGACCAGAAGACCAAGGAGGAACTTCTGGCAATCCGCAATAATGAAGCAGAAGTGGAAGATCGTTTTTACAAGGAACTGGAATTCGGTACCGGCGGCTTACGTGGTGTGATCGGTGCAGGAACCAACCGTATGAACGTATATACCGTTCGTAAGGCAACTCAGGGTCTTGCCAATTATATTATCAAGCGCGGTACACAGAGTAAGGGTGTGGCAATCGCATTCGACTCCCGCCGCATGTCTCCCGAGTTTTCCGATGAGGCAGCAAGATGTCTGGCAGCCAACGGCATCAAGGCATACATTTTTGAATCTTTAAGACCTACTCCGGAGCTGTCCTTCGCCCTTCGGACGTTAGGATGTACTGCAGGTATTGTAGTTACCGCCAGTCACAACCCTCCTGAGTACAACGGCTATAAGGTATACTGGGAGGACGGCGCACAGGTAACCGCTCCTATCGATAAGGACATCATTACCGAAGTACAGTCCATCAAGGATTATCATACCGTGAAGACCATGAGCAGAGAGGATGCTGTGGCAGCAGGACTCTATGAAGTGATCGGCAAAGAGATCGATGACAAGTACATGGCAGAGCTGAAGAAGCAGATCATTCATCCCGATGTTATCAAGGAAATGGCAGATGACATCAAGATCGTATATACTCCGTTATGCGGTACCGGTAACAAGCCGGTAAGACGTATCCTGTCTGAGCTGGGATTCAAGCATGTCTATGTAGTTCCCGAACAGGAGAATCCGGATCCTGACTTTACCACACTGGATTACCCGAACCCTGAGGATCCCAAGGCATTTACCTATGCGCTTCGTCTGGCGAAGGAGAAGGATGCGGATATCGTTCTGGCAACCGATCCCGATGCAGACCGTCTGGGTGTGTATGCAAAAGATACCAAGACCGGCGAGTATGTGGCATTTACCGGTAATATGTCCGGCATGCTGATCGCAGAATATATCTTAAGAGAGAAGACGGCGACCGGTACCATGCCCGAGAATCCCGCACTGGTAACTACCATCGTTACCACCAACATGACCAAACCTATTACGCAGGCTTACGGCGTAAAACTGATCGAGGTACTGACCGGCTTCAAGTTCATTGGCGAGCAGATCAAGCTCTTCGAGCAGACCGGCAGCAACAACTACGTATTTGGCCTGGAAGAGAGCTACGGCTGCCTGGCAGGTACCCACGCAAGAGATAAGGATGCGATCGTAGCAGTGATGTGTCTGTGCGAAGTAGCAGCTTACTGCAAGAAGCACAACATGACTCTGTGGGATATGATGGTATCCATGTATGAGAAGTACGGTTACTTCAAGGAGACCCAGTATACCATCACCATGAAGGGTATCGATGGCGCAAGACAGATCGCCGAGATCATGGAGAAGCTTCGTAAGAATCCTCCTAAGGCATTCGGAGATCTGAAGGTAGAGAAGTTCCGTGATTACCAGAACGATGTTATCATCGACATGGAGACCGGAGAGAAGACCACCACAGGACTTCCCAAGTCCAATGTTCTGTACTTCGAGCTTCCTGACAATGCATGGTGCTGTGCACGTCCTTCCGGAACCGAGCCCAAGATCAAGTTCTACATGGGCGTCAAGGGGACCAGCTTAGAGGATGCACAGGCTAAGGTAGAGAAGCTGACCGAGGATGTAAAGGCAGTACTGTAAGGCAGTGCTCCATAAATCATATTAGTCTTCAAAAGAGCGAATCGCCCGTGCAGGGCGGTTTGCTCTTTTATGAAAAGCTGGAGGTATCTGTGGCAAAGCTAAACAAGGCAAATCTTAAGAAAACTCTATATTATCTGCAACGTAACGGCCTGAGGGAAACCTGGATCTCTGTGAGGGAGCGCCTGACAGAGACAGACCGCTATTTTTTTGTGCCCTGTTCGGAAGCAGAGCTGGTAAGGCAGAGCGATAGAAAATGGGAGAAGCCGATTACGTTCAGTATTGTGGTACCCTTATATCGAACGCCGGAAGCATATCTGAACAGAATGATAACAAGCGTTATGCAACAAAGCTATCCTCATTGGGAACTGATCCTGGCAGATGCCACGGAGGATCACAGTGTGGAGGAGGTACTGAAGCAGCAGGGATTCCTGAAGGAGCAGCCGACGGATGGCGAGACAGAACCTGTCGCAGCAGATCCCAGGCTCCACTATGTGCATCTGAAAGAAAATGCGGGAATCGCTGCTAATACCAATCAGGCGCTTCCCTATGCGAAGGGAGAGTATATCGGTCTGCTGGATCATGATGATGTATTGACACCGGATGCGTTGTACGAAATGGCTGATGCGATCATCAAAGCATATGACAGAGGTGTCAAAGTCGCCTTCGCTTATTCGGATGAGGATAAGTGCGATGGAGAAGAGACCAGATACTATGATCCAAATCATAAAGAAAACTTTAATTACGATTTAATTTTAAGTAATAACTATATCTGCCATTTCCTGGTCATGGATGCGGAACTGATGAAGAGGCTGCGATTCCGACCGGAATGTGACGGCGCCCAGGACTATGACTTGGTGTTACGGGCTGTGGCAGAAGTGCTGACGACGGACGGGCAGGCCGGGGAGAAGAGCATTCTTCATATCCCCAAAGTGTTGTATCACTGGAGATGCCACGAGGCATCCACGGCAGCCAATCCCCACAGCAAAAAATACGCTTACGAGGCGGGACTTCGGGCTCTGCGGGATCATGCCGCACTGCGGGGGATCCCTGCGACTGCCTGTGAGACCAGGCATGTGGGATTTTATCGTTTACAGTATACCGATGTATTACAGAACCGCCCGGATGTGGCAGCTGTAGGCGGCAGAGTATTGTCCGGGAAGAAACACGGCAAGATCATCGGCGGCAGAATGACGGCAGACGGAACCGTATTTTATGAAGGACTGCCGAAGGGATTCGGCGGATATCTGCACCGCGCGGAGCTGTCCCAGGATGCGGAAGCGCTGGATCTTCGCTGTATCCGTATCCGACCCGAATGCAGGGAAGTGTTTGAAAAAATCGTGGGAGTTCCGTATACCGAGATTCGGAGACTACCGAAAGAGCAGCCGATATTTAATATTACTACGCTGCCGGAGGGTGCGGATATCCGAACCTTAAGTCTGCAGTTGTCCGAAGCGTTACGGCAAAGAGGAAGATTACTCTATCTGCCGGAATATCCGGAGGAGTTTAAACCATTATGAGTGAAATAACGGTTGTTATACCAAATTACAACGGAATGAAATATTTGGCAGAGTGCATGACTTCTCTGTGCAGAGAGCAGCAAAATGCCCCCGGATATGAAGTGCTGATCATCGATAATGCTTCCGTGGACGGCAGCGTGGAATATCTGCAAAAGGAATGGTGTGGGGAAGGTGTGCGCCTGATATCTTTACCGGAAAACACCGGATTCTGTCATGCAGTGAATCTGGGGATCCGGGAAGCGAAGACACCATATGTGATCCTTCTGAACAATGATACAAAGGCAGAAGCCGGTTTTGTAAGAGGCTTATATGATGCTATCCGCGAAAATGAAAAGATATTTTCCGTCAGTGCGAAGATGCTGATGTGGGACAGACCGGAGCTCATCGATGATGCCGGAGACCGTTACTGCGTGCTGGGCTGGGCCTATTCCCGGGGGAAGGGACGACCGGCGGCGGATTATGATAAGTCTGTCCCGGTGTTTTCCGCCTGTGGTGGTGCCGCAATCTACAGACGATCCGTATTTGAAGAGATCGGTTATTTTGATGAAGAACATTTTGCCTACCTGGAAGATCTGGATATCGGCTACCGTGCCCGGATCTACGGCTATGAGAACCGGTATGAACCGAAGGCGGCTGTGCTGCATTATGGCAGTGCTTCCACGGGATCCAGATACAATCCCCGGAAAACGTTACTTGCGTCTGCCAACAGTATTTATGTGATCGGCAAGAATATGCCGCTTTTGCAGTGTATTCTGAACCTGCCGTTTTTTTTGCTTGGATTTGGCATAAAGTTTTTGTTTTTTTGTAAGAAAAGAATGGGAAAACTATATCTGAAGGGACTGGCAGCGGGCCTGAGAAGATCGATGGGAACCACGGGAAGACAGCACAAAGTTCCCTTCCGGTGGCATCATCTGGGGAATTATGTGAAGATCCAGTGGCAGCTGTATTTCAATGTGTTTCGAATTCTTATGAAATCTTAAGAAATGGCTTCATAAATTCTTAAGTTGAGAAAAAAACATCGTTATTGTAGAATGAAATCGTTAAAAAGAAGCTTTTCAGACTTACAGATTGGGTGACCCATATGATAAAAGACAACCAGAAAGTCTTTAACAGGCTTCTTGTGATAATGGATGCGCTGATCACAGCCATATCCTTTGTCCTTGCCTATTATATCAAATTTTATATATTGAACGACGGTCCCGGAATCGGTGTCCTGCCTGTGCAGGAGTATTATAAGCTGCTTCCTTTTATTGTGCCCGGTTATATGTTCCTATATTACCGGTGCAGCGTGTATTCCCCGAAGCGAACCGTCCGCCGCAGACATGAGATTTACAGCATTCTGCAGGCAAATACCATCGGCCTGGCGGCATTGATCATTATACTGTATATGATCATCCGTGAGATCAACTTTTCGCGATCCGTCATGGCAATTTTTTATGTGCTGAATGTATTTCTGACTTCGGTATCCCGCATCATAATGAGAAAAGCGTTGCGGACACTCCGGAAAAGGGGATACAATCTGAAGCATATTTTGCTGGTGGGATATTCCAGAGCGGCAGAAGAGTATATTGACAGAATCTTAAGCAATCCCCAGTGGGGATATGTTGTATGCGGTATTCTGGATGAACACATTCCGGGAGGGACTACCTATAAGGGAGTGAAAGTCCTGGGAACGTTGGGGAATCTGGAGTATATTCTTCCGGAGAACAAGCTGGACGAGATCGCGATCACGCTTTCTCTGAAAGATTATGATTATCTGGAAGGTGTTGTGGATATCTGTGAGAAATCCGGCGTGCATACGAAATTCATCCCCGACTACAGCAGTCTGATCCCCAGCAAACCTTACACGGAGGATCTCATGGGACTTCCGGTGATCAATATTCGGTATGTGCCGCTGACCAACACCGGAAATATGATGATCAAGAGAGCTATGGATATTGTCGGCTCCCTGTTCGGCATCATCATTACGTCACCGATCATGCTGTTGTCGGCAATTCTGGTAAAATGTTCCAGTCCGGGACCTGTGATCTTCAAGCAGGAACGGGTAGGACTTCATAATAAATCATTTTATATGTACAAATTCCGCAGTATGGCAATGCAGACTGCAGCGGAGGAGAAAAAGGGCTGGACGGTGCGAAACGATCCCAGAGTCACCGGAATCGGCAAGATCTTAAGACGAACCAGCATTGATGAACTTCCGCAGCTGTTCAACATCCTGAAAGGAGATATGAGCCTGGTGGGACCGAGACCGGAGCGCCCTCAGTTCGTGGAAAAGTTCAAGGAAGAGATCCCGAGATATATGGTAAAACATCAGGTGAGGCCGGGCCTCACGGGATGGGCACAGGTCAACGGTCTGCGTGGTGATTCTTCCATCAAGAAGCGGATCGAGTATGATATTTATTACATTGAGAACTGGACCCTCGGGTTTGACATTAAGATCATTCTTATGACATTTTTTACAGGATTTATCAATAAAAATGCTTATTAACACAAGGAGAAGACAAGATGGCAACAAATTCTAACTACAATGGCGGCAATGGTCAGAGACCAGCCGGAAGCGGAAGAAGACCTTCCGGAAATGGACAGAGACCTGCGGGACAGCGACCTGCCGGATCGAGACCTGCCGGCAACAGTAACGGACAGAGGAGAGTATCTGCCAAGCAGCGTGCTGCCAAGAAGAGAAGAAAGGTTATCATCTTCGGTGTAGAGATTGCGGTTATCCTGATCATGGTAGCAGTATTGTATCTGGTAATGACCCACACAAATAATGAAGGCCCCAAGGTAACGGTATTAGAGACGGAAGAGCTTCGGATTCCGGAAGAAGTACAACAGGACGAAGCAATGAAGGGGTATATGAACATTGCACTGTTCGGTGTGGATGCAACGAAGGACAGCCAGCTGTACAAGGGCAGCCGAAGCGACAGTATTATGATCGCCAGCATCAATATGGATACCGGCGATATCAAACTGGTCAGTGTATATCGTGATACGTATCTGAACATCGGCACGGACTCCTATCAGAAGTGTAACGCGGCTTATTCCTATGGCGGAGCGGAGCAGGCAGTTAAGATGTTAAACATGAATCTGGATATGGATATTACGAACTTTGTAACCGTAGGCTATAAGGGACTGAGTGAAGTGATTGACGGTCTGGGCGGTGTCTATATCGATGTGGACTCCGAGGAGATCAAGCATATCAATAACTACCAGATCGGTATTGCAGAGGTCTTAAAATGTGACTACACACCGGTAACAGAGACCGGAGTACAGCTGCTAAACGGTCTGCAGGCGACGGCTTACTGCCGTATCCGTTATACCGCAGGTAATGATTTCAAGCGTGCCGCACGTCAGCGTGAAGTGATCCAGGCGATTGAAGATCAGGCGAAGAAGGCCGATTACGATACTCTGTCCAAGGTATTTAACAGTGCCATCGATGATGTTTACACCAGCCTGGATTCCAAGGATATTCTGGATCTGCTGGCTAACATCACAAAATATCGTATTGTGGACGAGGGAGGTTTCCCTGAAGAGACCATGCGTGCCACCGGTAACATCGGTGCAAAGGGAAGCAGTGTAGTACCTTTGGATCTGGAGAGCAATGTTGTATGGCTGCATCAGTTCCTGTTTGATGATGCGAACTACACCGTAACCGACAGTGTAAAGGAATACAGTAGAAAGATTGCGTCCGATACGGCACCTTATCTGAATAAATAAGAAAACGAATTGACGAGGGAGTCTTCCGGAGAGCACCGGAGCTCCCTCGTGTCATATGAAAAAGTCTTGTGTAACAGACGGGGATAAAGTATAATAGACCAGAGATTGAGAAAGTAAGGAGCGCTCTGCAATGGAGATCGATGTGATCATTCCCCTGTATAAACCGGGGAAAGAACTATTTACATTATTAGATAAGCTTGACAGCCAGAGCGTGCCGGTACATGAAGTGATCCTGCTGAACACCGAGGAAAAATATTTTGAGCAGCTGATCTATGGAACCAGATTTCTGGAGAAATATCAGAACATTAAGGTATATCATGTCTCCAAAAGAGAATTTGATCATGGCGGCACCAGACGCATGGGTGTGAAAAAATCTTCCGCAGATATTTTTGTCATGATGACCCAGGATGCCATGCCGGCAGATGACAATCTGATCGAACAACTGACGGAACCGCTGCGGGATCAGGTGGCGGTATCCTATGCAAGACAGCTGCCGAGAGAAGATTGTGCACCGGTGGAATGTTATACCAGGGACTTTAATTATCCGGCACAGTCACGGATCAAATCCGCAGAAGATCTTAAGACATTGGGGATCAAGACATTTTTCTGCTCCAATGTGTGTGCGGCATACCGACGGGAGATCTATGAGGAACTGGGTGGATTCGTAAAACATACCATATTTAATGAAGATATGATCTATGCGGCGAAAGCGGTGGAAGCGGGGTATGCGATCGCTTATGCGGCGGATGCCCGGGTGATTCATTCCCATAATTATACCAATGTACAGCAGTTCCAAAGGAATTTTGACCTGGGGGTATCCCAGGCAGAACATCCGGAAGTCTTCGCAGCATATCCTTCGGAGTCCGAGGGAAAACGAATGGTGAAAGATGTGACAGCATATTTGCGGAAAAATCATATGTCCGGCAAGTTGCTCCATTTTTATATACAATGTGCCTGTAAATATGCAGGTTATCTATTAGGTAAGAACTATCGCAGGCTCCCCGGAAAATGGGTCCTTGCTTTTACTTCCAACAAAGAATACTGGAAACAGAACAGAAAGGATGTATGACTATGTGTGGTATCGTAGGATATATTGGAACAGAACAGGCAGCACCGATCATTTTAGACGGTCTGTCCAAACTGGAATACCGTGGATATGATTCCGCGGGTATGGCTATTTTTGATGGGGAGAAGATCAACACCAAAAAGGCTGTCGGGAGACTTAAGGTTCTGGAAAACCTGACACACGGAGGCGAGTCTATGAAGGGAACTTCCGGTATCGGGCATACCCGGTGGGCAACCCACGGTGCTCCCAGTGATATCAATTCCCATCCCCATATGAATAACGCCGGTACCATTGCTGTAGTACATAACGGAATCATTGAGAACTATATTCCACTGAAGAAAAAGATGCAGGATAAGGGGTATCAGTTCATCTCTGAGACCGATACCGAGGTACTGGCGCATCTGTTAGACTACTATTATAAGGGAAATCCCCTGGAAGCGATCACTAAGGTATTGCATCGTGTAGAGGGCTCCTATGCGCTGGGTATCATGTTTGCCGATCAGCCGGATAAGATCTTCGCTGCCCGCAAAGACAGTCCTCTGATCGTAGGCAAGAGTGAGAGCGGCAGCTTTATCGCATCTGACGTTCCCGCAATTCTGAAATATACCAGAACCGTATATTATGTAGATAATCAGGAAGTGGTGGAACTGAAGGAAGACGGTCTTAGATTCTTCTCAGTGGACGAAGAAGAGATCACGAAAACCCCCGTGACCATCGACTGGGATGCCAATGCTGCGGAAAAGGGCGGCTATGAGCATTTCATGCTGAAAGAGATCTACGAACAGCCGAAGACGATCAACGATACCATTTCTCCCCGTATCAAGGATAATGATATCGTCATCGAAGAACTGAATATGAGCGATGAGGAGATTCAGGAGATCACAAAGATCCATATCGTGGCCTGCGGTTCCGCATATCACACCGGTGTTACCGCAAAATATGTCATTGAAGGTTTGGCAAGAATCCCGGTAGAGGTGGATGTGGCCAGCGAATTCCGTTATCGTGATCCCATCCTGCAGAAGGGCAATATGGTCATTGTCATCAGCCAGTCCGGTGAGACGGCGGATACGCTGGCAGCTCTGCGGGAATCCAAGGAAAAGGGCTTCAAGGTACTGGGTATTGTCAATGTCGTCGGCAGCTCCATCGCCAGAGAAGCGGACAGTGTTATGTACACTTGGGCAGGTCCCGAGATCGCCGTTGCAACGACCAAGGCTTACAGTGCACAGTTGACCGCACTTTACATGCTGGCTATGAAGTTCGCCAAGGTGCGTGGAACCATTGACCAGGAGAAGTTCCAGAGTATGCTGACAGATTTAAGATGTCTGCCGGATCAGATCGAACTGCTGCTGGGACAGAAGGAGAAGATCCAGCATTTCGCCAACCGTTATGTGGGCGCAAGAGATATCTTCTTCATCGGACGTGGCATTGACTATGCGATTTCCCTGGAGGGATCCCTGAAGTTAAAAGAGATCTCCTATATTCATTCCGAGGCTTATGCAGCCGGAGAACTGAAGCATGGCACCATTTCCCTGATCGAAGATGGCACCCTGGTAGTGGCTTTGGCAACCCAGCCGGCTCTGTTCCAGAAGACCATCAGTAATATGGTAGAGGTAAAGGCAAGAGGCGCTTTTGTCATGGCGGTTACCATCGAGGGCAACAAAGCCATCGAGAAGGCAGCGGATTATGTGGTATACATTCCCGAGACGAATCCGTATTTTACCAATTCCCTGGCAATCATTCCGTTGCAGCTGTTTGCTTACTATGTGGCAGTGGGACGTGGCTGTGATGTGGATAAGCCGAGAAACCTGGCAAAATCCGTTACGGTGGAATAACAAGAAAAATCCGGAGAGGTGAAAACTTCTTCGGTTTTTTTGATCTTTCATAATTGCTTCAGAAAGTTATCACAATTCGGTCACATTTGGTGGATATACTATGTTCATAAGGTGAGAGGAAGAAATGGAAATAGTAAAAAATTTCTCACTTACAGATAGAATAGGAGGAAGCATTATGTACGAGAATGATAATTTTTCCGGTTACGAAACCGGCAATGAAAATACAACCGGTACATTCAGCGGAGTAAGCGCTGCGGGAAGTGCAAACGGTTACACCACATACCAGATGGGCGGAAGCACCGGTAGCAATACAGAACCTAAGAACCCCAAAAAGCATGGTGGTTATTTCCGAAAAGCTATGGTAAGTGTCAGTCTTGGACTTTTCTTCGGACTGTTTGCCGGCATCGGGTTCTATGCAGTACAGCAGGGCACCGGGATGCTTAAGACCGGTGCGGATACCGCAGTGGTAGATGAGGTCACTTCCGAAGCTGCAACAGAGAGCAGCCAGAGTACACCGCAGCTTGCGACCAACGTTACTTATGTAGAGTCTGATGTATCTGATGTGGTGGAGAAGGT
>ERZ773178.1200-NODE-1200-length-28406-cov-17.949173_pt1 | contig 28406 bp, 25 predicted proteins | sample MGYA00580533_ERZ773178 | MGnify/ENA primary metagenome ERZ773178 (study PRJEB29015, sample SAMEA2737859) | human gut metagenome | biome: human gut; feature: human-associated habitat; material: faeces | place: China | collected 2012 ...
CGGACTCGTCGCCGATCTCGTACATGGGGAAGTCCACGATCCAGCAGAACTCGTAGCGCTCCTTGTCCATGTGGCCCTCGCAGGCGGCGCCCAGCTTGCTGCGCAGGACGCCGGCGGTCTTGATGGCCGCGCCCTTGTCGCCGGCAGCCACGCCCACCAGCATATTGGGCTTCAGACCCAGCTTGGCGGTGAGCGCCTCATGGCAGCCGTTCATGAACTTGGCGATGCCGCCGGCCAGCTGACCGTTCTCATCCACCTTGAACCAATAGGGCTTGCTGCCGGACTGCACCTCCACGTCGGTGCAGAGCTGGTCGATGGCCTTGCGGGTCAGGGTGCAGTCACTGACGGCGATGGCTTTGACCACCTTGCCGTCGATCTGCTCAAAGCCGCAGCCCTTCACCTCATCGGAGATGTCGGTGAGGGTCAGGTCGATACGCAGGTCGGGCTTATCGGAGCCGTAGGTCTCCATGGCGTCGTTGTAGGCGATACGGCGGAACGGCGCGGCGGAGGCCACGTTGTAGGTGCCGTATTTGGCGAAGATGGGGGGCAGCACATCCTCCAGCACGGCGAATACGTCGTCCTGAGTGGCGAAGGCCATCTCCATATCCAGCTGATAGAACTCGCCGGGGGAGCGGTCGCCGCGGGCGTCCTCGTCCCGGAAGCAGGGGGCGATCTGGAAGTAGCGGTCAAAGCCGGAGGTCATCAGCAGCTGCTTGAACTGCTGGGGCGCCTGGGGCAGGGCATAGAACTTGCCGGGGTGCTTACGGGCGGGCACCAGATAGTCACGGGCGCCCTCGGGGGAGGAGGCCGTCAGGATGGGGGTGGTGATCTCCAGGAAGCCGTGCTCGGTCATGGCAGCGCGCAGGGCGGCCACCACCTGGCAGCGCAGGATGATGTTCTGCTTCACCGCGGGGTTCCGCAGGTCCAGATAGCGGTACTTCAGACGCTGCTGCTCGTCGGCCTCGCGGCTGCGGTTGATCTCAAAGGGCAGGGAGTTGTAGCGGCAGCGGCCCAGCACCTCGATCTTGCTGGGAACCACCTCAATATCACCGGTGGCCTGCTTGGGGTTCTTGCTGGCGCGCTCGCGGACGACGCCCTCCACGCTGATGGTGGACTCCTTGTTCAGGTCGCGAATGATGGCCATCATGTCCTCGGTCTCCACCACGATCTGGGTGGTGCCGTAGAAGTCGCGGAGCACCACGAAGGCGAAATTCTGGCCCACGGCGCGGACGTTCTCCATCCAGCCCACCAGCTTCACGGACTGGCCCACGTGCTCCAGCCGCAGCTCGTTGCAGGTATGTGTGCGCATCTGCATCATTGTTTTGTCCTCCTATTTTGATAATGATTTGTATAAAACAAGATAGATATTACGATTTGTTTTCGGGATTGGCCGGCTTATTCCACGATGACCGTGCCTTCGCTGCGCTGGGCGAGACCCTTCTGGATGATGGCCAGCGTCTCGTCGAAGGGCAGGGTGGTCTGTTCGCCGGAGGCCATATCCTTGCAGCCCACCACGTTTCCGGCGATCTCGTCGTCGCCCAGGAACAGCACATAGGGCACACCGATCTTATCGGCATAGTTCATTTTGGCCTTGAACTTCTTCTGCTCGGTGTAGAGCTGGGTGCGGACACCGGCAGCGCGCAGGCGGGTGGCCAGCGTCACGGCGGGGGCCAGATCGGCGGTCATGGGCAGGATCAGCACGTCGGCAGGAGCGGTGGGCAGCGCGGGGTTCAGCATACCCTGCTCACCCAGCACGTAGAACAGGCGGGTCAGACCGATGGAGATGCCCACGCCGGGCAGCTGTTTGTCGGTGTAGTACTCCGCCAGGTTGTCGTACCGTCCGCCGGAGCAGACGGAGCCGATCTCGGGGTGATCCAGCAGCGTGGTCTCGTACACCGTGCCGGTGTAGTAGTCCAGGCCCCGGGCGATGGTGAGGTCCACGGCGAAGTTCTCCGCCGGTACGCCGAAGGCGGACAGGTACTTCACCACGGTGTTCAGCTGGTCAAGACCCTCGTCGAACACCTCGTCCCGGCCACGGTAGCCCTCCAGTGCGGAGAGCACCTGATCGTTGCCGCCGCTGATGGCGATGAAGGCCAGAATTTCATCCGCTTTCTCCGCATCCACGCCGCACTCGTCCATCAGCAGGGTCCGGACCTTCTCGGCGCCGATCTTGTCCAGCTTGTCCACGGTACGCATGATGTCGCCGGACTGCTCCGTCAGACCCAGCATGGCGTAGAAGCCATTGAGAATTTTGCGGTTGTTCACACGGATCTGGAACCGCTTCAGGCCCAGGGAGGTGAACGTCTGGTAGATGATGGCGGGAATCTCCGCCTCATTGGTGATGTCCAGCTTGCCGTCGCCGATGACGTCGATATCCGCCTGATAGAACTCGCGGAACCGGCCGCGCTGAGCCCGCTCGCCGCGGTATACCTTGCCGATCTGATAGCGGCGGAAGGGGAAGGACAGGTCGTTGTAGTGCAGGGCCACGTACTTGGCCAGCGGTACCGTCAGATCAAAGCGCAGCGCCAGGTCGGCGTCGCCCTTCTGGAAGCGGTAGATCTGTTTTTCCGTCTCGCCGCCGCCCTTGGCCAGCAGTACCTCGCTGGCCTCGATCACCGGCGTGTCCAGCGGTGTAAAGCCGTACAGGCTGTACGTCCGGCGGAGGATATCCATCATCCGTTCCATCTGCTGCTGCGGCTGGGGCAGCAGCTCCATGAAGCCCGACAGGGTGCGGGGTGTCATTTTAGCCATTGTCATGTTCTCCTTTATCTTCGGTGTTTTCCGTTTCGTAATGTGTCTCTGCGCCGTCGCCGATGGCGTCCGTACCGCTGTCCAGCGTGTGGGACGCCGCCTCCCGCGCGGCTTCAGCCTCCGCCTCGTGCTTCAGCTCCCGGGCCACCTCGCGGTAGATGTCGTCTGTCTCCAGACCCTTTTTCCGGCCTAACTTGCCCACCACGATGCCGCCGGCCACGATGAGCGCAGCCCATACCGGCCAGAACGCCGGTACGGCCAGCGCCAGCGCCAGGAAGGGCAGCATGCCCAGCCATGCGCCGATCTCGGCGTAGGCGTCCCGCACGCTATGGTAGACGCCCTTCTTCCGGCGGATGGCGGCGGTGCGCTTCAGCTGGGCGAAGCACATGGCCAGCCGCAGCAGAGCCAGCGCCGTCACCGGAATGAAGATGTCGTAGTAGTGTTCGTGGATAAAGCGTATGACAGACTGCATAGACGCCTCCTTTTTTTTCACGGGCGGCGTGAAAAAACGCTCCCGTCCCCTGCGTTGGGACGAGAGCGTTCAAACACTTCGTGGTGCCACCCAATTTCAGCCGCCGTGCGGCCCTTTCTGCTCCTGTTACGGGGAGCGCGCCGTGGATGTTTCCATCCCCGCTCGTCTGCTGTCTTGGCCCGTCCTGCCGCGGTGCGCTTTCAGCCGGCGGCGCACCTCTCTGCTGGCGGCGTTGCGCGGGTTACTCCTGCAAAGTCAACGCGGTCACTCTTTATAATAGGCGATTTTTTGCCGGTTGTCAAGGCGGTTCAGGCGGTAAAGGGCTTGCTCTTGGGATTCACGATGTCGCGCCAGTCCAGATAACCCTGATTCAGGCCCAGCACCAGCATCTCCGCAGTAGCCAGATTGCTGGCAAAGGGGATATTGTTCTGGTCGCACAGGTGAGAGATATAGGTCACGTCCTCATCTGTGGTCTTCTGGTTGGGGTCGTCAAAGCACAGGACCATGTCGATCTCGTTGTAGGCGATGCGGGCCGCGATCTGCTGGCCGCCGCCGTGGGTGAAGGACAGGAACCGATGGATGGTCAGGCCGGTGGCATCTGCGATCTGCTGGCCGGTGCTGGCGGTGGCGCACAGGGTGTGCTTGGCCAGGATACCGCAGTAAGCCGTGCAGAACTGCACCATCAGCTCTTTTTTGTTGTCATGCGCCATCAAAGCAATATTCATAGAGGGGCGCTCCTTTCTCTGTTATATCTTCATCAGGGGCATTTTTCGGCCCATGATGCGTTTGGCGATGTTTTCATAGGCGCGGGCGGCGTAGAAATTCCGATCCCGCAGAACCAGACCGCGATTCAGGCAGTAGGGGACGTCCTCGTCCTCCGGGATTACCCCCAGCAGGGGCAGACCGGCGGTGTCGATGGCGTCGTCGATGGTGGTGTGCAGGGCCCGGAGCGTCTTACGGGACACGCGGCCCACCACCAGATGCACCGCGTTGGCGGGGAAGGCGGACAGCTCCATGGCGGTGCGCTGGGCGTCCCGCATGGCGGAGATATCGGTGGTGGTGACGACGATGACCTGATCGGCCATGCAGGCCGCCATCTTGAACCCCTGGCCCAGTCCGGCGGGAGCATCCATCAGGCACCAGTCGTACTTCTCCCGTATCTCGCGGGCCAGAGCTGCCAGCTGCCGTACCGTCAGGGCCAGCGGCCTGTCAGCCATGGGTGCGGCCAGCAGGTCCAGCGACCGGTATTTCTCGTGGGTCACCACGGCCTGCTCCAGCGTGCAGCGCTCCGCCAGTACGTCGGAGAAATCCATCAGCGCCCGATCGCTGAGCCCCAGCGCCAGATCCAGGTTCCGCAGCGTGATGTCGCAGTCCATGCACAACACGTGCTGGTCCAGCGATGCCAGCGCCAGACCGGTATTGGCGGTGAAGGATGTCTTACCGGTGCCTCCCTTGCCGGAGACAACGGCGATGATCTTTCCCATGTGACCCTCCCTTCTGAGTGCTGCCGCTATTTCAGCGGCGCTTTCTTGATGCGGGCAAAGCTCCGCGGATAGATTGCGGGGGTGTCCTTGACCTTCTCAACGATGACCAGCCGGTGGCGCACCTCCGTCTCCGGCACAGTGTAGTCGCGGATGTCCGCGATGCGGCCGCCCAGCTGTCCGATGGCGCCTCGCGCTCCGGCGATCTCATCATCGGAGGACACGGACTTCATGGCCAGGAATTGGCCGCCTACCTTTACCAGCGGCAGCGCCAGCTCACACAATACGTTGAGGTTGGCCACGGCCCGGGACGCGGCGATGTCGTACTGCTGCCGGTGTCCGGCGGCGTACTCCTCGGCTCGGGCGTGGACGCAATCCACCCGTGCCAGTCCCAGCTGGCTGCACACCTCCTTCAGAAAGTCGATGCGCTTGCCCAGGCTGTCAAGCAGCGTCAGATCAAAGTCCGGCTCCAGGATGCGCAGCACCATGCCGGGGAAGCCGGCGCCGGTGCCCACGTCGATGACCCGCTTGCCCCGCAGGTCCGCCATAGTCAGCAGCGCCGCGCAGTCCAGCAGGTGCAGTGTGGCCACATCCTGCGGCGCAGTGATGGCTGTCAGGTTCATCACCCTGTTCTTTTCCAGCAGCGCTGCCGCGTAGGCCTCCAGTTGGGGTACGGCATCGGGGGACAGTCCCAGCTGGGTCAGTCCCCGTGTCAGGAACTCTCTCATTTCTGCTGCTCTTTCAGCAGGTCGCGGATCTCGGTGAGCAGATCCTCGGAGGTGGGCTTGGGCTCCTCCTCGGGGGCGGGCTCCTCCTCTTTCTTCTTCAGGCTGGCCAGCCTATTCATGCCCTTCACCAGCAGGAACATGGCAAACGCCACGATGATGAAGTCCAGGATAACGGCAAGCAGATTGCCAATGCCCAGCGTGACGGGGTCGGCGCCCGCCTCCACGGCGGCGCTGTTGAGCAGGATGTTCCACTTTGCCAGATCGATGCCGCCGGTGAGCAGCCCGATGAGGGGCATAATGATATCGTTGACGATGGACGTGGTGATCTTGCCGAAGGCGGCGCCGATGACAACGCCGATGGCCATATCCATTACGTTGCCGCGCATGGCGAAGGTCTTAAATTCGTTGAAAAACTTCTTCACAGGTCAACTCTCCTATACGGATTGTATAATGCGGGATAAATATTCCGAGTTGTTATCGAAAACCGTTCAGTGGCGGGGCACCAGACGATCCGTGCCTCCCATGTAGGGCTGCAGCGCCTTGGGCACCAGCACGGAGCCGTCCGCCTGCAGGTTGTTCTCCAGCAGGGCGATGAGCATGCGGGGAGGAGCCACCACGGTGTTGTTCAGCGTATGGCACAGCTGCATCTTGCCGTCAGCGTCCTTGTAGCGGATCTTCAGGCGGCGGGCCTGCGCATCGCCCAGATTGGAGCAGGAGCAAACCTCGAAATACTTCTGCTGGCGGGGGGACCAGGCCTCGATGTCGCAGGACTTGCACTTCAGGTCTGCCAGATCGCCGGAGCAGCACTCCAACTGCCGCACGGGGATGTCCAGGGACCGGAACAGCTCCACACTGTACTGCCACATCTGCTCGTACCACTTCTTGGAGTCCTCAGGCTTGCAGACCACGATCATCTCCTGCTTTTCGAACTGATGGATGCGGTAGACGCCGCGCTCCTCGATGCCATGGGCGCCCTTCTCCTTGCGGAAGCAGGGGGAGTAGGAGGTCAGCGTCTGGGGCAGCTTGTCCTCCGGCAGGATCTGGTCAATGAACTTGCCGATCATGGAGTGCTCGCTGGTGCCGATGAGATACAGGTCCTCACCCTCGATCTTATACATCATGGCGTCCATGTCCGTCTGGCTCATGACGCCCTCCACCACGTTGCCGTGGATCATAAACGGCGGAATGCAGTAGGTAAAGCCCTTGCCGATCATGAAGTCGCGGGCGTAAGCCAGCACTGCTTCGTGCAGCCGCGCGACATCACCCAGCAGGTAGTAGAAGCCGCTGCCGGACACGCGGGCCGCGGCGTCCATGTCGATGCCGTCAAAGCGCTCCATGATGTCGGTGTGGTAGGGCACCTCAAAGTCCGGCGTCTTTGGCTCGCCGAACCGCTGCACCTCCACGTTGCAGCTATCGTCCGGCCCGATGGGCACGGAGGGATCGATCATCTGGGGAATGACCAGCATGATCTTGTTCAGCGCGGACTCAGCGTGCTCCTTCTTGGCCTCCAGCTGGGCCATACGCTCCGCGTCCGCCTTGACGGCGGCGTTGTTGGCATCGATCTCCGCTTGGATGGTGGCCTTTTCCGCCTCATCGGTACACTTTTTCAGCCGTCCGAACAGGGGACCGTTGGCCTTGGACAGCTTGTTGCGCTCCGCCTTCAGCGCCTCGCCATCGGCGATGGCCTGGCGGCGCTCAGCGTCCAGGGCGATGGCCTCATCTACCAGAGGCAGCTTGGCGTTCTGGAACTTTTTGCGGATGTTCTCCTTTACCGCCTCGGGATTTTCCCGCACAAATTTGATATCAAGCATTGTGAACCTCGATTTCCGGCTGTTTCACGTGAAACAGCCCAGTTATTTCTTTTTGATGGCGTGGAGCGCGTCCAGCAGATCGTTGAGATCGTCGGTGCCGTAGTACTCCAGCTCAATGCGTCCCTTTTTGCGGCCGCTGACGATGCGGCAGCCGCGGCCCAGCCGCTCGCCCAGCTCTCGGGCGGCCTCCTCGGCGTAGTTGACGGACAAGGGGTCCTTGGCCGGCTTTTCCGGCGTCTCCGCCATCAGCTTCTTGGCCAACAGTTCCGTCTGCCGCACGGACAGCTCATTTTTCAGCACGGCCGCCGCCGCCGTTTCCTGCTGCTTGGCAGGGAGGGGAAGCAACGCACGGGCGTGCCCGCCGGACAGCCTGCCGTCCTCCACCATGGCCCGCACCGGCTCGCACAGGTTCAGCAGCCGCAGGGCGTTGGCCACGGCGGGACGGGACTTGCCTACACGTTTGGCCGTTTCCTCCTGGGTCATGTTGTACTGCTCCATCAGCACCTTGTACCCCTCGGCCTCTTCAATGGGGTTCAAATCCTCGCGCTGTAGGTTCTCGATCATGGCCAGCTCCATAGCCTTGCGGTCGTCGGCCTCAATGACCACAGCAGGCACCTGAGTCAGCCCCGCCATACGGGCGGCGCGCCACCGGCGCTCACCGGCAATGATCTGGTAATAGCCGGACTGGAGCTTCCGCACCGTCAGTGGCTGGATGATGCCGTGCTGCCGGATGGAGTCGGCCAGGTCGGCCAGTGCATCGGGGTCAAACAGCTTGCGCGGCTGGGCTGCGCAGGACTCTACCTGACTGATGGGCAGCATCAGACTGGTCTTTTCCTCGTGGAGGGCCATCATATCGTCGCCCATAAGAGCGCCGAGACCCTTGCCGAGGCCTTTGGATGTGTTTGCCATACTGCGTCTCCTTTCAGGCGTTTCGTTTCAAAAATTCCTCCGCCAGCGCGATGTAGGCGTCAGCTCCGCGGCAGTTGCGGTCGTAAGCGGTGATGGGGCGCCCGTGGCTGGGCGCTTCGCTGAGCCGGACGTTGCGGGGGATGACGGTGCTGTATACCTTGGTGCCAAAGAATCGCTTGACTTCCTGGGCCACCTGAATGGACAGGTTGGTGCGCCCGTCGAACATGGTCAGCAGCACACCCTCTATGTCCAGGGACGGATTCATGCTGCGCCGCACGATGCGCACTGTGTTCATCAGGTCGCTGAGCCCCTCCAGCGCGTAATACTCGCCCTGCACCGGCACCAGCAGGCTGTTGGCGGCGCACAGCGCATTCAGTGTCAGCAGCTCCAGCGACGGGGGACAGTCGATAAAGATGAAGTCGTACTGCTCCACCACCTGCCGCAGCGCGGCCTTCAGCAGAAACTGGCGGTTCTCCATCTCGATCATTTCCACACCCGCACCGGCCAGCGCCTTGCTGCTGGGCAGCACATCTCCGTAGGGGGTGGAGATGATGGCCTTTGCCGTCTCCGTGCCGTTGATGAGCACGTCATACACACCGTTGGACACGGATTTGTCCACGCCCATGCCGCTGGTGGCGTTGGCCTGCGGGTCGAAATCACACAGCAGCACCCGCTTACCCTTGGCCTTCACAGCGGCGGCCAGATTGACACAGGTGGTGGTCTTACCCACGCCGCCTTTTTGGTTGACGATGGCGATGATCTTGGACACAGCAAATTCCTCTTTCTATATAGTATCCCGCCCGACGCCGCCGTAAACAGCGGTCTCGCCCCGTGTGGAGGTGCGGCAAAGGCAGCGGATAGCGCCGCCTTGGGAGTATTATATAACAGGTGCGCCTGTGGATTCAATAGAGAATTTGCAAAAAACAGAAACTGTTTCACGTGAAACGTCGAACTGCGCGCCCTGACGCATGTTTCACGTGAAACATGCCGCCTCAGAAAAAGGGGGAGGGTGTTTCACGTGAAACACCCTCCTTCCGTATCTGCTTATCTACTCACACCAGTATCACGCCATCCAGCGGCGGCAGCGTCAAGTGTACCGTGCCGTTCTGCGATAGGAACTGCTGACCCGTCACGGCGTCGATGCACAGCCGTCCGTCCCACGGCAGCGTCAGCTCCAGCGGCGTATCACCGGCGTTCAGTGCCGTCACGGTGCGCTCCGTCCCGTGGAGCCGCTCTACCACCAGTCCGCCGCCCTGGGCGTGGAGATAGCGGATGATGCCGCACTGCATGGATATCCGTTCCGCCCGCAGCTGTCCCAGCCGCCGGAAGAAGGCCAGCAGCGATCCATCCTCACCGCCCCAGGGATAGGTGCCGCGGTTCAGCGGGTCCTCGAACCCCTGCATTCCCGCCTCATCGCCATAGTACAGGGTGGGGGAGCCTGGGAAGCTGTACAGGAGCATAGCCGCCAGACGCAGCTTCTTCTGTCCCCGCGCCAGCTCGGCGGGGGAGAGGCGGTATGCCGCCCGCTGTCCCTTGTCCTCCGGCGTCTGTTCCACACCCAGCAGGGTCAGGATACGGGGCGTGTCGTGGGTCCCCAGAAAGTTCATGGCCCCGTAAAACGCCGCGGGGGGATAGTTTTCCCGTATGGTCTCCATGTCGTCGCGGAAGGCAGCGGCGTCACCGCCGCCCAGCCACGCCAACAGCGCCGTCCGGAAGGGATAGTTCATCAGCCCGTGGGTCTCCCGCCCCAGAAGATAGCGCCTGCGTCGGGAGTAGGCGATCTTGTTGCTGCCGTCCTCCCACACCTCACCCAGCAGATAGCCGTTGGGCTTCTCCACTTGGATGGCGTCACGGATGGCGGCGATAAAGTCATCCGGCAGTTCGTCGGCCACGTCCAGCCGCCAGCCGTCGGCCCCGTCGCGGAGCCAGTGCCGCACCACGGAATCCTTGTCCGAAATGATGAACCGCCGGTAGTCCGGCTGTTCCTCATTCACCGCCGGCAGGGTGTGTACGCCCCACCAGGCATCGTAGTCCGTGGGCCACGGGTGGAAGCTGTACCAGCTGAAATACGGAGATTCCGTGCTCTGGGCCGCCCCCGGCTCGGGATAGAATCCCTCCGCGTTGAAATACCGGCTGTTGGAGCCGGTGTGGTTGAACACACCGTCCAGAATAATGTGGATGCCTCGTGCGTGAGCCTCGCGGCACAACGTGCGGAAGTCCTCCTCGGAGCCAAGCATGGGGTCGATGGCGTGGTAATCTGCCGTGTTGTAGCGGTGGTTGCTGTCCGCTTCAAATATGGGGTTGAGATAGAGGGTGGACACCGATAGGCTCTTGAGATAGTCCAGCTTCTCCGTGATACCCGCCAGCGACCCGCCGAAGAAATCGCGGTTGGTGATCTGTCCCTGCTCATCCGGCAGGAACACAGGCTGGTCGCTCCAGTTGTCGTGGACCCACCGCCGGCCCACCATACCGCCGACATCCGGCACAGAGGTGCGCCGGAACCGGTCCGGAAAGATCTGATATGTCACGCCTTGTCCGAACCATGCGGGGGTGGGCGTGTCCTCATACACCGTCAGCTGCCACCGCGCCAGCGCGTCCTGCCCGCACCAGCCGCTGCGGCCGTAGCACACGGTGCTGCCGTCCGCGCGGGTGAACCGAAAGGCGTACCAGCACAGATCCGCCTCCTGCGGCGCAGTGTATATGCCGGAGAAGCCGCCCTCGGCAGGGAGGAGGGGGCATACCTCGTCCACCCCCGCGAATTCGCGGTGCACCAGCAGCTCGCAGGCGTAGTAGTCAGCGTCCCGCAGGGTAAAGAACACCTCAGCGCCGCAGGCTGCCGCGCCGAAGGGGGACTTGCAGGCGGCGTCCCGCGGATCAAAAACAGGAAACATAGAAAGACCTCACACTTACTTCAAAAGGGTATTTTCGCCTACGGCAGTGCCGTCCTGGGCGCGGCTGAACCAGGAGTTGATGATCTCCACCGCCGTGTTGGCCAGCGCCGCGCCGCTGCCGCCCTTCTCGATGACGATGGCCACGGCGATCTCGGGTTTTTCGTAGGGCGCATAGGCCACGAACACGCCGTTGGCGATGTCGGTACCCACCTGAGCCGAACCGGTTTTTGCGCCGGCGGATACCACGCAGTTTTCGAAGGCGTAGGCCACGGAGCCGGACACCGTCAGCTCGTGCATGCCCCTGGTCACAGCGCTCAACGTAGTATCGGACATTTCGACTGTATTTATCGGATTATCGTCGTACATGTACAGCAGCCGCGAGTTGTCGTAGGCCTTGACGTTCTTCAGCAGATGAGCCTGATAGTGATCGCCGCCGCCCACCAGCGTGGCCATGTAGTTGGCCAGCTGCAGCGGCGTGAACAGGTTGTAGGACTGGCCGATGGCGGCGGTAATGGTCTGGCCGTCGGTCCACTCCTGATCGTGGCTTTCCGCCCACTCGGGGGAGGCCAGCACGCCGCTGGAGTCGCCGATTTCAATGCCGGTGGACTGCCCCAGCCCGAACTGGGAGGCGTAGCTGTCCAGTGTCCGGATACCGGTGAGCCGGCCCACCTCATAGAAAAAGTAGTTGCAGGAGTCGGTGATGGCCTGAGACACATTGATGCGTCCGTGGGTGGAGCCGGTCTGGCTGTAGATCCAGCACATGGGCTGCGGATCCTTGTAATAGGTGTAGATACCGCGGTCCTGGATGATGGAGGACGGCGTGATGATGCCGCTCTCCAGTGCCGCCACCGCCGTCACCATCTTGAATGTGGAGCCTGGGGCATAAATGCCCTGGGTAGCGCGGTTGAACATGGGCAGCCGCTGGTCGTTCACCAGCTCATCGTAGTCCTCGTTGAACGTGGACAGGTCGTAGGTGGGGTAGCTGGCCAGCGCCAGCACCTCGCCGGTTCCCACACTCACCACGGCGGCCGCACCGCCGCGTTCGTTGCTGTCCTTGTCGATCATGCCGGAGATGGTCTCCGCCAGCGCCGCCTCCACATCGGCCTGGAGATCGATGTCCAGCGTCAGCGCCACCGTGCCGCCTGGCTGCGGCTCACGGGTGTAAAGCTCACCGGTGATCTTGCCGGTCTCGTCGGTGGTGATGAGCCGCCGCCCGTCCGTGCCCCGCAGGTAGGACTCAAATGCCTTCTCCACGCCGTCCTTACCCACCAGATCGTTCATGGAGTACCCCTTGTCGGCGTACCCCACATAGCCGGTGTCCTCGTTGCTGCTCCACTCCTCCTGCCAGATGGGGCCGATAGTGCCCAGAATGTGGGCCGCCAGCGCAGTGTTGTATACGCGCGCTGAAGCGGTGCGGATGGTGACACCCTCGTACCGTCCATCGGTGATGAGACTCAGCACCTCCGTGGACACATCCTCGGCGAAGGTGTAGCTGTCGCGGCTGTGCAGCTCATACCGCACACCTACGATGAGCCGCGCCTCCCGCTCCGACAGGCTTTCGTCCACGTGGTACAGCTCCCGCAGCTCCGAGAGGAGCTGCCGCCCGCTGGCGCCGGAGGTCAGATCGTTTTTTTCGATAAACTTGTCAAAGGTCTCCGACCGCGCGTTGGAGTACCGCAGGAAGTTGCCCACCCGCCCAATGGGCAGGGTGTCGTTCCAGCCGGTCCCCGTCTCCTCGCACAGCTGCACCAGCCGCAGGATGGCGGCGTTCAGCGCCGCATCATCGTCAAAGCCGCTGCGGTCGAACACCAGCGTATAGGCCAGCCGATTAGACACCAGCACCTTGCCGTTGCGGTCGGTGATGATGCCGCGGGAGGCCGTCACCGTCTCGCTGGCGGCATTACTGGAGATGGATTTGGCGCGGTTTTCGCCGCCGTGGAGGATCTGGGCGTCGTACAGCACCGCCGCGAACAGCAGCAGGAACGCGCCGAAAAACACCAGCAGGGCGATGACCCTCCGCTTGGCCGGATGTGGGTTCTGCATCATGGGAAGCTCCTTTTGGTCATGCGCTCCGCGTCAGGCGGAACACCTTGTAAAACGAGATATGTGCCAGCGGCGTGGCCGCCAGCGACAGCAGCAGCTCCTTGCCCATCAGCATCAGCGCCGGACCGGTGGAGATGCTCTGCTGGTACGTCCGCAGTAGGATCTGCAAAAGCCCGCACAGCAGCAGGCCCACGGCGTTCGCTGCCAGCGAGCAGAAAAATCCCGCCACGATGACCTGACCGGACAGCAGCTGCGCGATGACCGCCGCCGCCAGAAAGACCAGGCAGTAGAAGCACACGAACACGCCGGTGGGCATCAGCAGATCGCAGGCCAGCCCGAAGAACAGGGCGTACAGCAGCGACTGCCCGCTGCGCTCCAGCGTTACGGGAATGACCGCCAGCGCCGGCAGCAGGAAGGGGTGGACGCCGCCGATGCGGATGCGTACCAGGATCAGGTCCTGCACCGCCAGCAGCACCAGCGCACACAGGCAGTAGAGTATCCATTTTTGCACGATGGCGCGCCGAGTCATGGCGTCTCCTTTCCCGCGGTCACTCCACCACGTCGAAGTCGGTGATGATATACAGGTCCGTCAGCCCCTCCGGGTCGCAGCGGGGCTCCAGCACCGCGTAGCGGGCCAGCCCGCCGTCGTCTGTGCGCACATCCTCCACGGAGCCAATGGTCAGCCCGTAGGGATAGTACCCGCCCAGACCGGAGGTGACGATGAGATCCCCCGTGATAAGGGTGGAGGAGTCCGGCAGATAGGTGAGCTTCAGCTTGCCCTGGCTCATCAGCGCCAGATCTCCGGCGGCGATGGCCGTCTCTTCCGTGCGGAACACCATAGCGCCCAGCTGGGAGCCGGTGTCCAGGATGGTGGTCAGGCGGCACCAGTTCAGGCCCACCTCCGTCACCACACCCACCAGATTGCCGTAGCAGTCCACGGCGCAGTCGTTTTCCGCCACGCCGTGCTGGCTGCCGCGGTTCAGCACCAGTGTGCTGGCCCAGTTGGACACGTCCCGCTGGGTGACGCGGGCCGCCTCAAACTTCAGGTCGGATCGCTGCTCCCGCAGGCCCAGAAGCTTCCGCAGCCGCTGGTTCTCCTGCGCTGCGGGCTGGGCGCTCTGCAGCTCCTGCCGCAGCTGGGCATTCTCCTGCCGCAGGGCCTCGTTCTCCGCCTGCAATTCCTCCACGCTGGCAAAGTGGTCGCTGATGCCGTCCACCCAGTTCACCACAGCCGATCCGGCTGCGCGGAAGGGGGACGCGATAACGCCCAATGCGTTGTGGAGAAAGCTGGTGCCGGAGCCCATGGCCGAGATGATGCACAGTACCACGGCGATCACCGCCGCGCCGCCCAGCAGCCAGATACCTGTTTTGGTAAAAAATCGCTTCATTGACCGTTTCCTTTCAGCCCAGCAGGGTGATGCCGAACTCCGCCAGCATCCGGCTCAGCAGCAGCACCGGCAGCCCCATCACGTTGAAAAAGTCGCCGTCGATGCGCTCTACCAGCAGCGCACCCTGACCCTGCACGCCGTAGGCCCCCGCCTTGTCCATGGGTTCGCCGCCGGCGATGTAGGCCCGCAGCTCTGCCTCTGATGCGGTGCGGAAATAGACATCCGTGGACAGGGCGCGGGTCAGCGCCCGCTGCCCCTGACGTACCGTGACACCGGTGCATACCGTGTGGCGCCGCCCCTGCAGCGCCGTCAGCATGGCCAGCGCCTGGGCTTCGTCAGCGGGCTTCCCCAGCTTTTTGTCGTCCAGAAACACCATGGTGTCGGCGGTAATGACGATCTCATCCTCCGTGGACGCCACAGCCTGAGACTTCTCGCGTGAGATGTAGCGCACGATCTCCTCCGGCGTCAATCCGTCGGGATACCACTCCTCCACCCGGGGCACGCGGACGGTGAAGTCACGGATGCCGATCCGCTGCAAAAGCTCCTGCCTCCGCGGGGAGCCGGAGGCCAGTATGATCCTCGCCATACCGCTCACCGCCCCGTGGAGCCGAAGCCACCCGTGCCGCGGTCCGTCTCGTCCAGCGTGTCCGCCGGCACCACCGTGGGCTGCACCACCGGCGTCACCATCAGCTGGGCGATGCGGTCGGCGGGCTGGATGGTGTAGGCTTCGCCGCCCAGATTCACCAGACCCACTCCGATCTCGCCGCGGTAGTCGCTGTCAATGACGCCCACGCCGTTGGACAGGCACACACCCTGCTTGATGCCCAGCCCGCTGCGGGCGAGCACCAGCGCCACATAGTCCGCCGAGGGCAGGGCGATGGCGATGCCGGTGGGGATGAGCCGCCGCTCACCGGCGGCCAGCGTCACCGGCTGGTCGATGCAGGCGTACAGGTCCATGCACGCTGCGCCCGCCGTGGCGAAGCGGGGCAGGGGGATGTCCGTCCCGATTTTGGGGGATAGAGCTTTGATCTTCAGTTCCATAGGCAAATTTTCCTCAAATATTGAAAACTATCTGTAATATACTATCGCAATTATACTATAAGTTTACTCAACGCCGCGGTAAAACAGGCCGCGGGTCAAGTTCTCCGGCGTCCAGTTGCCGCCGTTCTGATACCGCTGCAGCACCTGCACGCACTGCTCCGGTGTCTCCGTAGTGAACCGCAGCCGCCCATAGGTCAGGCCGCAGCGCCGCATTTCCGGCTTGTCGGCGAGGAACAGCGTCTTGCTGTTCTGGATCTCGCACCGGCAGCCGTAGCCGCATAGCACAGGGAACTGTGCGCCGGTACGGTCGGTGAGGACGCTGCCTGCCCCGTGGGTGCAGCCCACGCTGCATCTGGTGACGCAGTTCTCCGTCACCATCAGCGGCAGCCGCCCGTAAATGATGCCCTCGCAGGGCAGGTACTTCCGGAGATCCCGCACCTGCTGCCACCTTAGCTCGAAGGAGACTGTCGCGCTGGCCAACCCCTGTCCCTGCCAGAACAGCAGGGCGCGGGAGTTGAAAATGTTCAGTCCGAAGTCGCCCCGCAGCGTCCGGTTCAGTCCCCGCACGATGGGGAGGTGGCCCAGATTGCCTATGGCCACCGCCGACGCCTCGGGGTGCTGCTCCAGCAGCTGCCGCAGGGGCGTCTCGTCCGCCGTCCGGAAAATGCGGGGCAGCACGGCGCACAGCTCCGTCTCGCCCCAGTCCAGTTCGGGGGCCAGCCGCTCCAGTTCTTCCACAGGAACATACACCGCCGCAGGCTTTTCTGCCAGCAGCGCCGCTGTCACCTGCTCTGCCTTCTGCACGGAACAGGTGAAGCGCATAGCCTGCCCGCCCTCCGGCGCATCCGGCAGGGGAAGGGCAGGCAGCTTCCGGCGGGGTGGGATGTCCATCCGCCGCTTTGCCAGCTCCTCCAGCAGCTCCCGGCGCAGACCGTTGACGGCGCTGGCGGGTATCGTCAGTCCCTCATCCAGCTCGATCTCGATACGGTCTGCTGTAAATACGGTGCCGCCGGTCTTGCTCAGCCGCTGCCGCAGCTCCTCCGCTGTTACCGCGCGGTTCCGGGCTTCCTCCGGTACAGCGCCGTCCACGGCGAAGGCCGCGCCGCCGTGGACGGCGCAGGCGCCGCCCAGCCGCACAGGTTCGCCTCGCCGTACTGACAGACGGAGATTTACCGGTATTTTTCTGTTTTCCCGCCCGTTTTCATACATTTCACGGGCCTTTGCAAACAGCTCCTTCGGCTCCGGTGCGTTCTCCGGACGGGTGCCGAACATCTGGGGACCCTTTTTGCCCAGCCAGTAGCCGTCGGTGAACCCGCTGCGGGAAAACGCCTGCTCCAGCTGGCGGCTCTCCTCCGCCGTGGGCCGACGCTTTTCGTCCAAAAGCCGCCGGTAGATGCCGGTGACCACCACCACATACTCCGGCCGCTTCATCCGACCCTCCAGCTTGAGACAGGCCACGCCCATGGCCTCCATCTCCGTCAGATACGCCGACAGGTTGGCGTCCTTCAGGCTCAGGGGATGGCCGCCGCGGCAGGGCCCGTTGACCCCGTAGGGCAGGCGGCAGGGCTGGGCGCAGGCGCCGCGGTTGCCGCTGCGCTCGCCCACCACGGCACTCATCTCGCACTGACCGGAGTAGCACATGCACAGTGCGCCGTGGGCAAAAACCTCGATCTCGGCGGGACAGCCGGCGCAGATCTCGCGTATCTCATCGCGGGCCAGCTCGCGGGCCAGCACCACCCGCTCCAGTCCCAGCGCGGCGGCCTCGTTGGTTCCGCCCAGGGTGAACAGGCTCATCTGGGTGCTGGCGTGGAGCGGTACGTCCGGCACGATCTCGCGGGCCAGGGTCAGCAGACCCCAGTCCTGCACCAGTACGGCGTCCACGCCCATATCACTGGCCTTGCGCAGCGACTCTGCCGCCTGCTCCAGCTCACGGTCCGTCAGCAGGGTGTTCAGCGTCAGAAAGACCCGCACGCCTCGCAGATGGCAGTACGCCACTGCCGAAGCGAATTCCTCATCGGTGAAGTTTTTGGCACTGCGCCGCGCGTTAAAGGCGCCGAAGCCCATATATACCGCGTCCGCGCCGGTCTGGACGGCGGCAATGAGGGAGTCGAGGCCGCCGGCGGGGGAGAGGAGCTCCATCATCCCTTGCGGTTCTGCTGGGACTGCAGCTTGCGGCGCAGCTCGGCGGCCTCATTCTTGGCGCGGCTGGCCTCGTCCAGATAGGTTTTCAGCTGGCGGCGCAGATTGTCGGCGTTTTCCTGGGCCTTGCACAGCTCATCCGCCAGGTTCACGGCGGCCAGTACGGCGGCGTTGTCGCGGCTCATGTGAGCGCCGTCCATCAGCTGGCGCATCTCGCCGTCCACCATGGCGCCTACCTTCTCCATATAGGCCGCGTCCTCCTCTGCCACCAGCGTGTACTCCGTGCCGCAGATGGTCATTGTTACCCGATTCGCCATAGGTCAACCTCCTCTGTATCTTCGCAAAAATTATGTTGTCTCTATCGGTAAAGATATCAATACAGCATCCATTATAGCACAATTTCCCGCTGTGGAAAGCCTATTTTGACGAAAAGCGGAAATTTGTAAAAATGTGACCGTCCCTGCTTTACGCCGACGGACTTTTCATGTAAAATAGGGGGCACTGAGAAAAGGGAGGCCGGAGCCATGAGCGGTTATATCCTGCGGGGCGGACAAGAGAATATCACGCTGCCCGCCGCCGCAGTGGAGAGCCTGCTGCGCCGCGGGGAGGGCGATGCCGCCCTGCTGTATCTGGCGCTGCAGCGGTTCGGCCGCGGCGTAACGCCGGAGGAGCTGGAAAAGGTGCTGCCCACCATGAGCCGCCTGCGGCTGGACGCGGCGGAGCGGGTATTGCAGGAGCTGGGACTCCTGCCGCGGCCCCAGACGCCCGGCCCCGAACCGGCGGCGGAAAAGCCCGTTTACTCCGCAGAGGACATCACCGCCCTGCTGACGGACAACGAGGGCTTCCGCCTGCTGATCCCCCAGGCGGAGCAGCAGCTGGGCAAAAAGCTGCGCACCGCAGACTTGCAGATACTGGCAGGGCTGTACGATGATCTGGGCCTGCCGGCGGACGTGATCTATCTGCTGCTGTGCCACTGTGTGGACAGGGCCAGAGCCCAGTGGGGCGAAGGACGCCGCCCCACCATGCGGCAGGTGGAGAAGGAGGGCTATCACTGGGCCCAGCTGGGCCTGTTCGATCAGGACAGCGCCGCCGCCTACCTGCGGACGTGGAGCCGCCGCCGCCAGAAGATGGGGGCGTATATGAAGGCGATGCAGCTGCCGGACCGCCCGCCTGTGGAAGCGGAGAGCCGCTATATCACAGACTGGATGGACATGGGCTTCCCGCCGGAGACGGTGGCCATGGCCTATGAGCGGACGGTGTTTTATAAGAAGGACATGAACTGGCGCTATCTCAACGGCATTCTGCGCCGCTGGCACGAAAACGGCTGGCATACGCCGCAGCAGGTGGAAAAGGGCGAGGAGCGCAAGAGCGCACCGGCCCAGAGCGGCGGCCAGAGCGGCCAGCAGGGAGGCGCGGAGCAGAACGCGTGGATGCGCCGGTACATCAAGAGGTGACGACATGGCATACGACGGCAGGATCATGCAGCGGGCGCTGGCCCGCTTCGACGAGGACAAGCAGCGCCGATCCGCCCAGCTGGATCAGCGGCGGCGGGCGCTCTACGCCCGTGAGCCGCGGCTGGCGGAGATCGAGACGGAGCTGCGGGGCACCATGAGCCGCATCATCTCCTCCGCACTGGCCCGGGGGACGGACCCGCTGCCCGCCATTCGGGTGCTGCGGGACGAGAACCTGGCCTTACAGCAGGAGCGGACGCAGCTGCTGGCAGCCATGGGCTATCCTGCGGACTATCTGGAGGAGAAGCCTGCCTGCCGCCTGTGCGGCGACACCGGCTATGCCAACGGCCGCGTGTGCGGCTGCCTGCGGGCCTACTACGCCCGCGAGCAGCTGGCGGAGCTGTCCCGCCTGCTGCCCCTGGGGGAGGACAGCTTCGAGACGTTCAGCTTCGACTGGTATGACAGCGCGGTGCAGCCGGCCTTCGGCGTGTCGCCCCGGGCCAATATGGAGCGGAACTTCGACGTCTGCCGCGATTACGCCTACCAGTTCGCCAAGGGCGGCGGCAGCCTGCTGCTGTCCGGCGGTACGGGACTGGGCAAGACGTTTCTCTCCGCCTGCATCGCGCGGGTGGTCAGCGAGAACGGCTTCTCCGTGGTGTATGACACGGCGGCCAGCGTGTTCGCACGGTTCGAGGACGCCAAATTCCGGCGGGACGAGGACGGCGGCGAGGATGCGGACCGCTGCATGCGCTGCGACCTGCTGATTTTGGACGATCTGGGTACAGAGATGACCACCTCCTTCGTCCAAAGCGCCCTGTACCAGATCGTCAACGGGCGGCTGATGGAAAAGCGCTCCACCATCATCAGCACCAATCTGGCGCCGGAGGAGATCGGCAGCCGCTACGGCCGGTCCGTGCTGTCCCGTCTGGAGGGGGAGTACGAGATCCTGCCCTTCTTCGGCGAGGACATCCGGCGGCTGAAGCGGGAGCGGCAATGATATGAATAGGACATAAAAAAGACGCCTGCGGGCGTCTTTTTTTGCGCGCAGGGACAGATTTTTCAGATTTCCCGACGGTTTCTGCCTGATTTCGCGGCAAATGCGCCGTAAAATGGGGGAAAGGAGGGGGAGACCATGAGGAAAAACCAGAAGGGGGAGTTTCTGTCCAGCCGCGTCCGCTACATCGCCATTGGCGCCGTGCGGCCCAATCCGCAGCAGCCCCGCCGCAGCTTTGACGAGACGGCGCTGCGGGAGCTGGCGGACAGCATCCGCGCCTACGGGATTTTACAGCCGCTGACGGTGCGGGACAAGGGCGGCTATTACGAGTTGGTGGCGGGAGAGCGGCGGCTGCGGGCCGCCCGCATGGCGGGCCTGCGGGAGGTGCCGTGTCTCATCGCGGCGGTGGGGGAGGAGGACGCGGCGCTGCTGGCCCTCATCGAGAATTTGCAGCGGCGGGATCTGGACTATCTGGAGGAGGCGGCGGCCATCTCCCGCCTCATCGGGCGGTACGGCCTGTCCCAGCAGCAGGCGGCGGAGAAGCTGGGCAAGTCCCAGCCCGCCATCGCCAACAAGCTGCGGCTGCTGCGGCTGGGGCCGCCGGTGACGGACTGCCTGCGGCAGTACGGCCTGACGGAGCGCCATGCCCGGGCGCTGCTGCGGCTCACCGACCCGGAGCAGCAGCTGGCGGCGGCGCGGCACATGGGGCAGCGGGGCCTCAACGTGGCCCAGGCGGAGCAATACATTGATGCCCTGGCCGCCCAGAACCGGACGGAGCCGCTGCGGCGGCGTCCCACGTACATCATCAAGGACGTGCGGCTGTTCCTGAACAGCGTGGAGCGGGGCGTGCGGCTGATGCAGTCGGCGGGCGTAGGCGCGGAGGTAGGCCGCTGCGACACGGACGAGGAGATCCTCTTGACCATCCACATTCCCAAGCGCCGGCCCGCAGGGGTTGTTACGGATTCGTAACCCATTTCCCACAGGGGTATGGTATCATGGGCTGGCACAGGATACCCCTGTGGCGAAAGGGAAGGAGGGGGACATCTATGGAAGAAAACATCGTGTCCTCTGTGAAAACGACAGAAGCAGCCGACGGCGCACGGCTGGAACAGATTGCGCCGGAGAAGCCGCCGGTCTCCGGCGGCAGAAAGGCGGGCTTGATCGTCGGCATCGTTGTGGGCGTGCTGGCACTGGCCTACATAGCCGCCTGCGCGGTGGTGCAGTTCCTGTATAACGACACCGCGCTGCCCCACACGGATGTGCTGGGGGTGGACGTGTCGGGACAGGCTGCCCAGCAGATCGAAGCGCTGTGGGAGCAGCAGGGCGAGCGGGTCCTCCATGACACCGCCGTGACCCTGACGGAGAGCGGCGAGAGCATCGGCGCCGTCACGCTGGAGGAGCTGGGCGTCACCGTGACGCCCCAGGCGGCGGCTGTGGCCGCCGGTGCGTCCCGGCGGTACGAAAGCTGGGGCGGCGGGGCGCTGGCATGGCTCCGCGGCGGGTATGAGCTGATCCGCAGCTGGTTTGTCCAGACCTCCGCCGTACCGGCGCTGGACGTGGATCAGTCGGCGCTGGATGCTGCCTGCGAGAAGCTGGCGGCATCGCTGAACTGCACAGTGGTGGACGGCGGCTACCGTCTGGAAAAGGGCGAGGGCCTGTATATCACCAAGCCTGCTGACGGCCGCATGCTGGACGCGCCGCAGCTGGAGAGCGACCTTGCCGCCATGCTGCAAAGCGGGGAGCTGACACCGGTGGCCTGCGTCTATGAGGAGAAGAAGGCCCAGACCGTGGACGTGCAGGCGATACACGACCAGCTGGCGGGAGAGAAGGTGGAGGCCGTCTGCGACAAGGAGACGGGGAAGCCCACCGAGTCCCGCGTGGGCCTTTCCTTCGATGTGACGGCGGTGCAGGCTCAGCTGGACGCCGCACCGGCGGGTACGGAATTCCTGGCCGATGCGGAGGTGGAATTTCCTACCGTGTCCACTGAGGAGCTGGAGGAGTGCATGTTCCGCGACGTGCTGGGCACGTACACCACCAAGTGTGCGGGACCATGGGGCCGTCACCAGAACATCAAGCTGGCGGCGGCGGCCATCAACGGAAGGATCTATAACCCCGGCGAGGAGTTCTGGTATAACTCCACGGTGGGCCAGCGCACGGCGGCCCGCGGCTATCAGGAGGCCGGCGTCTACGAGGGCGGGCGCACCACCACCGGCATCGGCGGCGGCATCTGCCAGGTGTCCTCCACGCTGTACTACGCGGTACTGCTCAGCGATCTGGATATCGTGCTGCGCTACTGCCACATGTTCAATCCGGGCTATATGCCCATTGGCTGCGACGCCACGGTGAGCTGGGGCGGGCCGGACTTCGCCTTCCGCAACAGCCGCGACTATCCTATCAAGATCGTCACGTCCTACAACGACAATACCAACGAGGTGACGTGTACCATTCTGGGCACCAAGGTGGATGACCACTACGTGGTGATGACCAACGCCGTGCTGGGCGTCACGGACTATCAGACGGTGTATCAGGAGTCGCCGGACGTGGCCCCGGGCGAGGAGGTCATCGACCAGTATGGTCATACCGGCTACTACGTCCGGACGTGGCGCAACATCTACGATGGCGACGGCAACCTGCTGTCCAGCCGCGTGGAGGCCGACAGCCACTACGACGTGGGCAACAAGATCATTCTGGTGGCGCCCGGGTATCTGCCGGGCGACAGCGAATAACGAAAAGGGGCATATCCGCGATATGCCCCTTTTTGCAGGCGGAGACTGTCGAATCTTGCGATTTTATTAAATGTTTCCGCCGAACACCTTAAATCGGCAGCAGCGCACTTGCGTACCGCCGCAGAAGGGGTATAATCGAAACACAGACATCACCGGAGGGAGGGAAATACTGTGCGCACACTGGTCATCGACGCCGCGGCGCTGGCGCGGAACCTGGACAGGCTGCGTCGGGCCGCGTCGGCCCGCATCATCGGCGTGGTGAAGGGGAACGGCTACGGGCTGGGCCTGACGGACTACGCCCGCTTTCTGACGGAGCACGGCGTGGATATGCTGGCTGTGTCCACGGCGGAGGAGGCTGCGGCTCTGCGTCAGGCGGGGATCGCGGCGGAGGTGCTGATGCTGTCCTCCACCGCAGTACCCCGGGATGTGGCCGTCCTGCTGGACTGCGGCGCCATCCTGACGGTGGGCTCCTGCGCTGCGGCGGAGACAGTGTCCGCCGTGGCCGTGGAAAAGGGCGTCACTGCCCGCGTCCACGTGAAGCTGGACACCGGTATGGGCCGCTTCGGCTTCCTGCCGCAGGACGTGACGGAGGCCGCCGCCCTGCTGAAAAGCCTGCCATCGATGCGGGTGGAGGGGGTGTTTACCCACTTCGCCAACGCCGCCGACGAAGCCTTGACCCGCCGGCAGTACCAGCGGTTTCAGGAGGGAGCGGCCCTGCTGGAGCGAGCCGGTATCGAGACGGGGCTGCGCCACGTCTGCGCCTCCTCCGCGTTTCTGCGGTATCCGGAGATGCAGCTGGACGCGGTGCGTCTGGGCTCGGCGCTGCTGGGACGGCTGTCGGTGCCGGACCCACTGGGGCTGGAGAAGATCGGCTGGCTGGAGACGCAGGTCATGGAGCTGAAGGACTTGCCGTCTGGCTGGAAGGTGGGCTACGCCGGCGCGTACCGCACCAAGCGGCCCACGCGTCTGGCTCTGCTGCCGACGGGCTATACCAGCGGCGTGGGGGTAACGGAGGAATCCAACGCCCTGCGCCTGCGGGACAGGGTGTACCGGCTGCTCCACGCCGGACGGGCGCTTCTGCGCAGCAACGGTCTGACGGGGCTGGTCAACGGCCGGCGCTGCCCTGTGCGGGGCGTGGTGGGCGCCACCCAGTTGATGCTGGACGTGACGGACGTGCCCTGTGCCGTTGGGGACACGGTGCGTCTGGAGGTGCGGCCTAAATACGTGGACAGCGCCGTGCCGCGGGAATACCGATAAGGACGAAAAAAGGAGCCGGACTTCATGAGTCCGGCTCCTTTTATGCGATTTTTTTATCGGCACAGGAAGCTGTACCAGCCCTCGGAGTCGTGCTGCTCCACGATGGTCCAGCCTTCGGCGCGCAGCTTGGCGGAAACCTCTTCCGCGCGGTCGTCGATGATGCCGGAGCACAGGAACAGACCACCCTCCTTCAGGAAGGGCCGCACCTTGCCGGAAAGCCCCATAATGACGTCCGCCACAATGTTGGCCACCACCATATCATAGTCGCCGCCGAATTCCGCCTGCAATGCCTTGTCCGTCAGCACGTCGCCCCAGCGCACGGTGTAACGGTCCTTGCCGATGCCATTGAGGGCGGCGTTCTCGTAGGCCACGTCCACGCACTTCTCGTCGATGTCGCAGGCAAAAGCCTCTCTGGCCCCCAGCACCAGCGCCGCGATGGACAGGATACCGCTGCCGCAGCCCAGATCCAGCACTCTTTCGCCGCCATGGATGTACTTGTCCAGCGATTGCAGACACAGCCGGGTGGTGGCGTGGCTGCCGGTACCGAAGGTGAGGCCCGGGTTCAGCACCAGCTTCATCCGCCCTCTGGCCTTGGTCTCCTCCCACTGGGGTACCACCAGCAGCCGCTCCCCGATCTCCATGGGCTTGTAGAACTTCTTCCAGTTGTTTTCCCAGTCCGCATCGGCCACGTTGTCGATGGTCAGCAGCATCGGGCCGTACTCCGGATGCTCCTTTTTCAGGGCGGACATGGCGATGCGCACCTGCGCCACGATGTGCAGGGCATCCTCGTTCCGCTCCAGATAGAAGGTGACGCGGCTGACGCCGGCCTTTTCCCGCAGCAGGTCCTCATCCACATAGTCCCAATACTGCCGGTTATGCTCCAGAAAATCCTTGAAATCCGCTTCATCGTCGATGATGACGCCGGTGATGCCCTGCTGCTCCAGCAGTGCTGTCACCGCATCCAGCCCCGACGGCGAGGTGTCGATCTTCAGCTCCAGCCATTCCATGTGCGTTCCCTCCGAATGTGAAATCATGTGTCAGCGCTTGGTGCCCACGAAGAACAGGCCCATGGTGTTGGGGCCGGTGTGGCTGCCGATAACAGGCCCGATGTAGTTGATATAGACCTCCTTCACGCCGTAGCGGGCCTTCAGCTCCTCGGCTACGGCGCGGGACTCCTTCTCGCAGTCTGCGTGGCAGATGAACATCACCTGCTCACTGGGCTCGATGCCCAGCTCCGCCACCTTGTCGATGAGGGCCTGCAGGCTGGCCTTGCGGCCGCGGGCCTTGCTGACGGGCACCAGCTTGCCCTCGTCGGAGGTGTGCATCACCGGCTTGATGGACAGCATGGTACCCAGAAACGCGGTGGTGGCGGACACGCGGCCGCCCATCTTCAGGAAGTTCAGGTCGTCCACGGTGAACCAGTGGTCAATGTGGAGCTTGTTTTCCTCTACCCACTGCACCAGCTCCTCAGCGGACAGACCCTCCCGCTTTTTCTGCACCGCCAGATACAGCAGCAGCCCCTGCCCCAGCGAGGCGGACAGGGAGTCCACCACGTAGACATGGCTCTCGGGGAACTCGTCCGCCATAGTCTTGGCGGCGATGCAGGCGTTCTGGTACGTGGCGGACAGAGCGCTGGAGAAGTTGATGCACACGATGTCCTGGCCCTGGGCCAGCACGGCGCGCATGGCGTCCTCGAACTGTCCTACATTAGCGGCGGAGGTGGTGCTGAGGATACCGCTGCGGATGTTCTTGTAAAACTCCTCGAAGCTGATCTCACTGCCGTCCAGCATGTTGGCGTAGTCCTTGCCGTTCATGTGGACGGTCAGGGGCACCACATTCAGCTCCAGCTCCTGGGCCATGTGGGCGTTCAGATCGCAGCAGCTGTCGGTCATGATGATATAGTCACGCATAGCAAAAGCCTCCTTTTGTCGAATGGATGTTCACGATACTCCATGGTAACACGAAACGCGCCGGTTGAAAAGGGGAAACCCGAAAATTTGCGCACCTCTTACAAAAATACGGTCATTTTCCCACGCAGAAGCGGGAGAAGATGGTATCCACCAGATCCTCGCGGATGCGCTTGCCGTTCAGCTCGCCCAGTGCCTCCAGCGCCGCTTCACAGTCCGTCAGCACCACATCCGGCGTCATGCCCATGTCCAGTGCGCCGCGGGCCTCCGCTACGGCGGACAGGGCGCGTTCCACGGCGTCAGCCTGCCGCGCGTTGGTCAGCAGCTCGCCCACAGGCGTCTCCCCCGCAGGGTACAGCGCCGCCACAGCCTCCGCCAGCGCGTCCAGCCCCGCGCCGGTTTGGGCGGAGATGTGCAGCACGCGGGGGAACCGCTCAGCCAAGGCCGCCGTGTCCAGCTTTTGGGGCAGATCGCTCTTGTTCACCAGCACCAGCAGGCGGGGCGTCTGCTCTGCCGCCGCCATGGCCTGTTCGTCCTCATCTGTCAGAGTCTGGGAGCCGTCCAGCACCAGCAGGGCCAGCGCCGCCCGCTGCGCCGCCTGACGGCTGCGTTCCACACCCATAGCCTCGATGCGGTCAGCGCTGTTTCGGATACCGGCGGTATCCGTCAGCCGCAGCAGTACGCCGCCCACCAGCACTTTTTCCTCCACGGTGTCGCGGGTGGTACCGGCGATGTCGGTGACGATGGCGCGGTCGTAGCCCAGCAGGGCGTTGAGCAGGGAGGATTTCCCCGCGTTGGGCCGCCCTAAGATCACGGCGGGGACGCCCTGCTTCAGAAGCTGTCCGCGGGAGAAGGTGGCCAGCAGCCGCTCCAGCTCCCGCTGGGCACGACTCAATGTGTCCAGCATCTCCTGGCGCTGTACGTCCTCGATGTCCTCGTCGGGGTAGTCCACCACGGCATAGAACCGTGCCGCCATGGCCATCAGACCGTCGTAGATACCGGCGATGGTGCGGCTCAGCACACCGTCCAGCTGGCACACCGCGTTTTTCGCCGCCTCCGCCGTCTCCACGTCGATGAGGTCCGCCACGGACTCCGCCTGGATCAGGTCCATGCGCCCGTTGAGGAAGGCCCGCTGCGTGAACTCGCCGCCTCTGGCCTGACGGCACCCCGCGGACAACAGCGCGGCCAGACCCGCGTTCAGCACCACCGGCGAGCCGTGGCAGTGTACCTCCGCGCAGTCCTCACCGGTGTAGCTGTTGGGCCCTGCGAACCGGACGCACAGCACATGGTCGATGACGCTGCCGCTCCGGTCCAGCAGGTCGCCATACACCATGCTGCGAGGCTGCTGCGCACCGGCGGGGCGGCCGTTTCTGGCGCGGAACACGCGGTCCAGCGCCGCCAGTGTGCCGGGGCCGGACAGGCGCAGGATGCCGATGGCACCGGGCAGTTGGGGCGTGGCGATGGCAGCGATGGTGTCGGACATGGCGGGGAGCCTCCTTGCGGTCGTTTTTCCCCAGTATACCACGGCGGACGTCAAAAGGAAAGGGCGGGGTATCCCCGCCCTTTCCTTTTTTAGATCTGCCGCAGGACGGAGAGAGGCCCCGCACCCAACAAAACAAGAGACACGCCGGATGGCGTGTCTCTTGTTTTGTTGGGTGGTTACTCGGCCTTGGGAGCCTCAGCGGCGGCCTTGGCGGCAGCAGCCTTCTTCTCAGCAGCAGCCTTCTGCGCAGCCTTGAACTTCTCCTTCTCCTCGGGAGTGGGGATAGGCTCGATGGCGTTGCGGGGGCAGGCCTTGGCGCACATGGTGCAGTTCTTGCACTTGCTGTAATCGATGACGGCCACGTTGTTCTCCACGTGGATGGCGTCGAACTTACAGGTGCGCTCACACATACCGCAGGCGATGCAGCTGGAGGCGCACACCTTGGTGACGGCAGGGCCCTTGTCCTTGTTGGAGCAGTTGACGAACACCTTCTGCTTGTAGGGCACCTCCACGATCAGGTGGTGCGGGCAGGCAGCGCGGCAGGCGCCGCAGTTGGTGCACTTCTCCTTGTCCACCACGGCCACGCCGTCGATGACATGGATGGCGTCGAACTTACAGGCCTTCACGCAGGAGCCGAAGCCGAAGCAGCCGTAGCGACAGGCCTTGGCGTCGCCGCCGCAGACCTTGGTGGCAGCCAGACAGTCCTCTACGCCGCGATACTCGAAGTTATCCTTGGCGTTGCAGCCGCCGTTGCACAGCACGTGCGCCACCATCTTGTCGCCGGAGGGAGCCTCCATGCCCATGATGGCGGCGATCTTCGCCGCGTTCTCGGGGCCGGCGGGGGCGCAGGCGGTAACGGGGGCTTTGCCGGCCAGGATCGCCTCGGCGCAGCCGCCGCAGCCGGGATAGCCGCAGCCGCCGCAGTTGGCGCCGG
>ERZ773178.1213-NODE-1213-length-28309-cov-4.333050_pt1 | contig 28309 bp, 29 predicted proteins | sample MGYA00580533_ERZ773178 | MGnify/ENA primary metagenome ERZ773178 (study PRJEB29015, sample SAMEA2737859) | human gut metagenome | biome: human gut; feature: human-associated habitat; material: faeces | place: China | collected 2012 ...
CCGCATTGCCGCAGCGAGTGCACGCAGTGCATCATCCGCCATGGATTTGTTCTCCGCAAGTATTTCACGGCGCAGCGCATCCGTCATCGGCACGACTTTGCTGCCGTCGAAATAACCCGTGCAGCGTTTGAGCAATTCATCCGGCGCACCCTTTGTGAATTGGATTATTTCCCCGTTATGGTTGTGAACGGTGGTCATAAGCTTTCTCATGCTGTCGAACGGAGCTTCCGCAATGCGGGGGTATTCCGCCTTCAAAGCAGGTTTTTTCAACCCGAGTGCGGTTGCAAAATTCACAAGCGCACATTCTGTCGGTTCGCCGACCGCTTTCTCCGTTTCGTCGGGTTCCGCATCGGAACAGAGCGACATCGCCGTTGCAAGCAGCTTTTCGTCACGGCCCGCGGTGCGCACAACCGTCATTCGGTTCTGGGTCAGCGTGCCTGTTTTGTCGGAGCAGATAACCTGCGCACAGCCGAGAGTTTCAACGGCTGTAAGCTTCCTTATGACGGCATTGCGCCTGCTCATTTTCGTAACGCCGATCGAAAGCGAAATTGTAACAACGGTTGCAAGCCCTTCCGGAATTGCGGCAACCGCAAGGCTGACCGCAACCATGAATGTGTTCAGAACAAGTTCGGGCGTGATGCCGCTTTTTGCCGTCAAAAGGCTGAAGCCGAACATAAAGATGCATATGCCGATGACAATATACGTCAAAATTCGGCTGAGCTGGCCGAGTTTAATCTGCAAAGGCGTTTGTCCGCTCTCCGCTTTTGTGAGTGCATCCGCGATCTTGCCCATTTCGGTATCCATGCCCGTTGCGGTGATAACGGCATAGCCCCTGCCGTACACGATGGTTGAACCCATATAGACCATGTTCACGCGATCTCCGAGCGGACATTCTTTGCCGGTCAGATCCTCAATGGTTTCAACCTGTTTGTTGACGGGAACGCTTTCGCCCGTCAATGCGGCTTCCTCCGCCTGCAGGCTTGCGCATTCGATAACTCTCGCATCCGCCGGCACCGCGTCGCCCGCCTCAAGCAGCACAACATCTCCGACAACAAGTTCTTCGCTCTTGACAAGGCGAACCATGCCCCCGCGCAGAACCCTGCTTGTTGCCGAGGACATCGCCTGCAATGCCTCGATCGCTTTTTCCGCTTTGCTCTCCTGATAAACACCGAGGACAGCGTTCAGCAAAACGACCGCAATAATTATTATCGTGTCCGAAAAACTTTCCTTTTCAACAACCGAAACAACGCCGGAAACAATTGCCGCCGCGATAAGAATTATTATCATCGGGTCCTTGAGCTGATTGAAAAAACGCGAAAGCAGGGATTCCTTCTTTGCTTCTTTCAGCTTGTTTCTGCCGTTCCGTTCAAGCCTTGCTGCCGCTTCCGCATCGGAAAGCCCCTGCCCGCACGAGTCGAGTGACTGCAAAACGCGCTCTTTGTCTTCGTAGTAGTACCTCATTATTTGTTTCAATTCCCTTTCCACACCGTTCGCCTGTTTTGTTATTCTGCCTTTTTTATACGGCGTTCAACCGTCCGCAAAGCGAAAAACCTTTGAGTTACGCAAATCCATAAAAAACAGACTCCCTGCCGCACACGAAAACAAACCTGTGGTCTTTCGGTGCTGCATGAGTCTTGCTTGTTATGTGACGTTAAACGAAATATTCATGTCAGCCGAAGCCTTTGAAATTCCCGTCATCGGGGTAACGCCCGCACCAAACGCGGCTGCACTTCCGTGCGCTGCGTCAGTGTTGTTGATGCGTGCCGCGGAACCTGCGTCCCGTGAAACTACTCCCTCATTCGCTGATTGCAGTATTCGGTTCTGATTAAATATTTTATCATGTCAATGCATTGCAGTCAAGCCGCATACATGAAATATACAGTCCGGCCGTCCTCTGATATTCTCGGGACAATCGGGTGGCATTATCACCGTCCGCATTCTCATGCTTTGTTCCGCATTCGAAATTCGGAGTTGTTTACCGTTTGCCGTTCCGTTCGGCATTTTGCGCCCTGTATGCGTTGATATCGGCATCCGAAAGCTCGTCCGCCATTCTGAAAAGATAAATATGCCAACCGGATTTTGCAAGGTAATAATACGGCTGCACGAACAGCACCCGCGCAATGCCGAAAGTCAACAGCCCCAAAAGATGCCAGTACCAGAAGCTTAAATCGAACAAAAACAGATCCCATTTATAGCCTTTGGTCAAGCGGGCGGAAAACTCCATTGCGTCCTTCGGCGTGAGCTCGGGATTTTCCACCAGCAGGTACGGCGTGAGCCAATATTCGTAATGCTTTATGATTCCCGGAACGATGAAAAGCAGCGACCAGAGAAAAACGCGAATATTCACCATCATCATTCCGCTGAAGTTATGCCAATATCTCCGAAATCCGAACCTGATAAAATCGAGCGGCCTTATCTCTTCGGCCCAAAAAATCTGATACAGACTGTCCTGCGCACCCACTCTCATATTCTGCTGAACAAATATGCTTATCGGCAGCACTATGAGCATGTTTCGAAGAATTATCCGCAGCGAAAAGCACAGCAGAGGAATCGACAGCCCCGCAAACCCGCAGCGGCGTATCGTTGAAGAAATGATGCCGACCGCCCAATGGCTGCCCAGAAATTTGTGAACCATCCACGGGATCAGGTTCATCATGCAGGCAAAAGTCACGCTGAAAATATACTCCCTTCCCATCGCTTCCCTGGCCATCTTCTTCAATTCCCGCCGCACACCGGCGACTTTATCCCATTTCATTTGCGCGCTCCTTTCGGTTTTTTGCAGAGACAGCTTCCGAAGCACCGTCGATATTTTACAACTGAATTCGGGAACGCTCCGGGCAATTCGCTTTCGCCAAAAAGTTGAATTTACGGTGTTTTTTCGTCGAAACAGCCTTCAATCGGAGTCTTCTTGAATTCATTATACCTTATTCCGCAGCAGAATTCAAATACCGAATATAATACACATTCTCCCCTCGGCGGTTCGCACTTAAAAATGTTTTCCCGGAAAGCACCGTTTAAAGACAGTTTTCCGGGAATAACAGTTTTTCGGCTTTTTTTACAAAATCAGCATCATTCGGAGCATTTCGAATCGTGCAGGCATCCTCATCCGAAAATGCAGTTCAGCACCGCAAGCAGCCCGATTCCCGCTGCCGTCGGTATGACCGCCGCCGCCGCAGTCCAGCCGATACTCCCCGTTTCCTTCTTTATCGTCAGCAGTGTTGTGCTGCACGGCGAGTGCATCAAAGTGAACAGCACGGCGGAAACAGCCGTCATCGCCGTCCACCCGTTGCCCGAAAGCACTTCCGAAAGGGCGGCATATGAGCTTATTTCCGTAAGGCAGCTCCCTGAGGTGTATGCCATCAGCATTATCGGAATCACAAGCTCATTTGCGGGCAGCCCCAAAACGAATGCCGCAAGTATCACCCCGTCCAGCCCGATAAGCCTTGCCGCGGGATCAAGCCATGAGCAAAACCACGAAAGCAGCGTTTCCCCGCCCGCACTGATATTTGCAAGCGCATACACCGCAAGTCCCCACGGAGCCGCAACGGCTGCCGCGCGCCCGAGAACATGCAGTGTTCTGTCCAGCACGCTCCGCACAATGACCTGCCCTATTCGCGGCACGCGGTAAGGCGGCAGTTCAAGCGTAAATGCGGAGCTTTCGCCGCGAAGCAGGGTTTTTGAAAGGATGAACGACACCGCAAGCGTTGCCGCAGCCGAAAAAACAACAACAAGCGCAAGCACACCCGCCGCCGTGAGCGAACCTGCTGCGGATCCGCCGCTGTTGCCCGCAAGAAAAAGCGAAATCAACGCGATAAGCATCGGAAACCGTCCGTTGCAGGGCACAAACGAATTCGTCAGGATCGCAATCAACCTTTCCCTTTTCCCCGAAATGATTCTGCACCCGACAACACCCGCCGCATTGCAGCCGAAGCCCATGCACATTGTCAAAGCCTGTTTGCCGCAGGCATTGCAGCGCGCAAACCCCTTATCAAGGTTAAACGCAATCCGCGGAAGCACTCCGAGATCCTCCAACAGCGTGAAAAGCGGGAAAAAAATCGCCATCGGCGGCAGCATGACCGCCACGACCCATGCCGTTGTGCGATACATGCCCGAAAGCAGCGCGTCAGTTATCATATTCGGCATTCGAATTGCATCGAACAGCTTCCGCAGCAGAGCTTCAAGCGCAAACAACCCGCGCGACAACAGTTCGGAAGGGTAGTTTGCCCCGCGTATCGTGAGATAAAACACGCCGAAAAGCATCAGCAGCATCAACGGCAATGCGGTAAATTTTCCCGTCAGTATTTTATCTATGCGCCGTGTCATCCGCCGTACATCGCCGACCTCGCCGCATTCGCCGCAGTGTTTGCAGGCTTTGCAGCCGCATTTCATGCAGCCCGCGCATTTTTTTCGACCCAGGCACTCTCTCCCGCGGCTTTCCGGCGGCACAGCCGTCACAACTCCGCAGCAAAGTTCACGACAGGCATCAAGAATGCTCTTTGAAACCGCATCCTCAAGCGATACCTCAGCCTCCGGCGGCGGGTTTTCCTGTTCACCGTCTTCGTTTTTATCGGATTTATTCGAACAGCCGAATGGCATCCTCCCGCTGTTTTGCAGGTACTCCGTTACGCTTTTCGGGTATTGAATGCGGTAAACATTTTCGGGCGGGTTTGCCATCACGCGTTTCACGGCCTCAAGCAATTCGCAAAGCCCCTCTCCGCTCCGCGCCGAGCAGAGCACGACCGGGACGCCAAGCCGCATTTCAAGTCGCTCCGCGTCAATATGTATTCCGCATTTTCGTGCTTCATCAATAAGGTTTATGCATATGACGACCTTCTCCGTGATTTCGATAATCTGAAGCGCAAGCGCAAGGCTTCGCTCAAGGCAGGTTGCATCAAGTACAACCGCCGCCGCATTCGGTTTCCGCTCTTTAAGAAAATCCCGTGCAACCGCTTCCTCCCGCGAACGCGGGCTCAGCGAGTAGCAGCCGGGAAGATCCACAAGCTGCCACGGCTCCTTTTTGCATTTGCCGCTGCAAAGTTCTATTGTTTTGCCCGCCCAATTCCCCGTGTGCTGTTTCAATCCCGTAAGCGCATTGAACACGGTGCTTTTGCCGACGTTCGGATTGCCCGCAAGCGCAATGACGGGAAGATTCGTTGCTTCAAACCCGCCTTGCGACGCACTGCGCCCGACAGATGAATTCGTAAGTCCCATTTCATCACCCCTCTTTATTTTCCGCGCCGCTGTTGCAGCGGGCAGCGAAACACATATTGCAGGCTCCGTCCTCCGCACGAACCTTAATTTCCGCTGCATCCTTTCCCCGCAAAGCCGTCACGGTTCCGCGCACAAGGTATGCGCGCGGATCTCCGGGAGGGCTTTTAAGCACGCATTCAACATGCTCCCCTGCCGAAAAGCCCAGATCCATCAGCCTCCTGCGCATGCCGCCGCCTGTGTTCAGTTCAAGGATGACCCCCGCCTGCCCCGGTTCAAGTTTATCCAATGTCGTTACAAACTCAGCAGTCGGCTCATTGTCTTCGTTATACTCTTTACCTCCGCCTTTCTTCCATCCTTTTCCATGCATCGGACCCAATACCCCCGTATGTTCGTTTGCTGTCATACTATGCGCACACTCTTTCCGCCGTGAAAGGGATTTTTCGATGCCGTTGTGAGCACGGACTCCTACAATTATTTCGGCCGCAGTGAGACTTATCTTGACGAAAAGCTTCCTCCGCTTGTCAAGTGCGGCGGATATGTTTACATTGCAATTCCCGGCATGGTTCGGGATTGCCGCGACAGCCTTCCTTCCGAGCTGCTTCTCTCGTGGACACCGGAACAGCTTGACTATATGCACGATGTATCGTATTGGACGGATATGGTTTCAAAATGCCGCGGCGCAAAAGTGCTGACCGTTGAACAAATGCAGAGCAACGAAGAAGTTTGGGCGGACTGGCTTGCACAGGATAGCGAGTATGCCGTCGGTGACAGGCGTTCAATGGATGCCGGTGCGGGAAAATATCTCAATTTCATCAAAATAGTTTTGCAAAAAAAATGATTTCGCTTTTTGGGGAATTGTGCAAATAACTCTTTCGGGCATAAGCATAACGATTCAATTCGCTTATGCAGATTATGCATATTACTTCCGCGAAAAAAACACGGGCACACCGTTCGGTGCCCCCGTGTTCGTAATTATGCCGTTATTTTGATGTTATCGTAATGCTGTGCCGCATCCGTTTCTGCGGCGAACTCATTCTGCAAATTTACCGAGCGTTTTCTTTGTGGTTAAGGAATGCACCGTAAATGTACAGTCCGGGAACGATCAGCCCGATCACAAAGCTCAGCACGTTAAATTTGCCGCCGCCAATCACTTCAAGCACGTTGCTGATAACGGCAAGAGCGATAACAATGATACCCCATGTGATGCATTTCTTTGCATTTTCGGGCTTGTTGCAATGCTTAACACCGTTGATGCCTGCAATAAGCTGAATGATGCCGCCGACAAGCGTAGTTGCAAGACCCAGATAGAATGCAAAACCAAGTGTTGAAGCACCGGCGAATTTTGCAATCAGTGCGCCGACGCCGCCGATGATAACCCCGAAAAGAATCGAAAGCGCCGCTCCGATTATCATAAGAATGCCAGTAACCTTTAAAAACTTTTGACCTTTCATTTTTCTTCCTCCGAAATATTCTTTATTTACTGTTTTTACTTACCGTCCGCCGAGATCCGACGGAAAAATATCATACGCTGTGAGCTTGCTGCCGTCAGCGGAGAACGTGTACACATTGGGTTCGTCCCGCAGTTCGGGCATGATCGTTGATGAATATTCTCAACGACTGCTCACCGTTCTGAGCCGCTGGCTCATTCTGCATTTTTCATTTGCCCTTGCCGTCAAACTCTCATGTCACTTTGGTGTCGGCACCGAGATCGTCCTTCCGTTTACCGGCAGGAACGTCCTTCAATGTGCCGCGAACCGCAAAGGAGCCGGTGCAGCAAGGGCATGATCCGGTGCAGGGATTCTTCCGCTTCTTTTCATTCCCGTTCTCTCTTTCTTCTTTGATTTATGAATTTGTCCCTTTCGGGCAAAAACCGGTGTTTGCGCCTGCCGAAAAGTCGTAATGCGCCGTACCTCGGCAATGCTGAAAAACTTTAAATGATTACACCCTTTCAAGAAGCAGCATATCCATGCAGTACAACAGGCTGCCGTCGGGCTGAACCTTGATTTCAAAATAGGGGTCGATCTCGCTGCCCATTATTTCGCCCTCAATATCCTCAAGATAGTAGAATTTCCCATCGACTTCCTTCCACGGTTTGGATTCCGCAACAAAGTATCCGTCGCGAACCCTTTCGCCGTGCTTTGCTGCGTCTTCAAGTTCTTCCGCCGAAAAGCTTAAGAGCATATCCAGACTTCCTTCCGGAGTGAACTCGAAGATCGCATTCGCCATCGGCGCAAACTCTTCAAATATTTCTCCTTCGGGCATATTGTCCGGGGTGCACTGAATAACGCCGTCAAGTGTCGGAATATTGAGTTGTTTAACCTTCCATTTGCCGATAATGTCCATTTTATTCTCCTTTTCGAATAAGAATACCTTGCCGGATCGAAAAACAGCATTTTTCGGGTTTTATGCCCACGGATCGGCTTCCTTCGGAGTCCTTACGCCTGTAAGCAGATATTGTTCCCAAAGGAACCATTTGCCATCGCTGCCCCTCTGGCGCAGTTTAATGGGTCGGGGTGAATCGGCACCGCCGCAGGGAATGAACAGTTTCATATACCCCTGTTCCTCAGCCGAAACATGATTGCTTTCGATTGTGACTTTGTAAGGTTGTGCCGGAGTGTAGTTGTTGTCCGGAGTTGAGCCTGCAAAATAGGTGAACGGGAGATAAGTTTTTCCGTCGCGGAACCTGTCATTAAGAAAAGAAATATCCTGACCGTTGAGCGGGCGCGGGCCGCGCAGCCAATTCAGCATTTCCGTTCCTGTGGACCTGTCCGCTGCATATGCGCAGAGCGCAAGCACTGTCAGGGCAGCCGTTGCGAACGGCGTGTCCAGCTTCGCCTCGGGCAGAGCCTGCATTTCGGCAAGGCTTTCGGGAAGAGCGGAGAAAGTGAATGTTTCCCTCTTCGTTCCGATTGTATTGCCTACGGAACGCGCCGCATCCTTCGCCGTCTTTTCCGCTACGTTTTTAAGTCTGTCAAAAATACTCATTTTTATCTGTTTCCTTTCAATAGAATTTCTTTTTCTCATGCAGTGCCGCCGCATCTCGCCGCATCCCTGTCCGATCCACCTGCCGCGCCGGTTAACCGGGCTGAAGCAGGGATGCGCCGAAATGCTTATGGAGGTCGGAACTGTTGAATCAGTTTAAACTTAACAATCTGCGTGCATTTTATTTAAAAGCTTCCGCCGCCCCCGCCGTGGGTGGAACCCGAGGAGGATGTGTGCGTGCTGCTTCCGCCGTCCGAATCGCTGTTGTTTTTCGGCTTTGGAGAAACTGCAACCGTGCGGTAAAGGAACAAATCGCGGCTTACCGTGATATTCATGCTGCCCGGGCGAACATAGCTGTTTGCCTCCGCTTTGTATCGAACGGTCTTAAGTTTCGATTTCATAACACTGACGGCAATAAGTGCGATAACAAGACCTATGCCGAGTGAAATAGGGATATATTTGAACGAAAGGGGTTTTATCGGAAGGTTGGAAGTATCGTACGGCCTGTCTTTTTTTGCCTGATCGGTGAACCTGTCGCAGAGATCCGCAAACCCGAAAAATGTGCCTGCGTAATCTGCCGATTTCATCTTCGCTTTGAGCTCCTCACCGATGTATTGGATTCCCGCATCGGTAAACACGGTGATTCCGTATCCCCTTGTTGAAATATGCCACTTTCTGTCGCCCGTGCTGATAAGCAGCAGCACGCCGCTTCGATCCTCGCCGCGACCGAATCCGCAGTAGTCGAAAATGTCATCCGCACAAGCCTCCGCAGTTGAGCCGTTAAGGCTTTTCACCGTGCAGACAACATAGTCCATTCCGTACTTGCTGCTGAGCTCACCCAGTTTTTTCATAAGTTCGGCACGCTGTTCAGGTTCGATCATACCGGCACCGTCCAGAACGCATGTGAACTCATCCATTGATCTTATCTCTTCCGGAAGCCTTTCGAGCCCCTCAAGCCCCTCATCAACGGGAGTATCGTTGGGATAAATTTCAAAAACATAGCTTTCGGCAAGGTCGATATATGCCTTGATGCCGCCAAAATAGGTTTCGGGTCCGTTATATGCATCGCGCAGCGCATCTTCCTGTTCTTTCGTCAGCATGTTCTGCATATTGCCGCCGCACAATATGTACCACGAATAATCCGGACCGATCGCAAAAAAGATTCTGTTCTCACTGTTTCCCATATTGGGATAGTTTGCCATGTAATCAACAATGCTGTCGCCCGCCGCTGCTTCATCCTCCGCCAGCAGGAACAAAATATCCGTTCCGCAGGTTTCCGATGCATGTTCCGCATATTCGTTGAGCTTCGCAAGATCTTTCGCGGGTATTGAATCCGTCTCATCCGCAACATACACTCTGCCGCCGTACGCGCTCACGGGCACAAATGCCGTCAGGGCGATAATTGCGGCAATAAGAATCGCAATGATGCTTTTGGGGGAAAGAGTGTTCTTTTTCATTTTTGCGTTCCTCCTTACAGGATTCTGAGAAGCCGCAGCAGCCAGCATATGCCGTAAATAACGGTTCCGCAGCCGACGGTCAATCCGAGCGTCCACTTCGCTGCGGCGGATTTATCCACCGGCAGATCGCCGACGAATTTGCCCGTCTGCCCGTTCATCGCAAAGGTGTATCTTTGTCCGTTCCACGTTGTGTTCAAAAGCCAAACGGGATAAAGCGCATATTTTGCTTTGCCGTTATGCAGCTGAACACTGCTTGCTTCCGTCCGCTTCGTTGTGTAGCCTTCAACGGTTGAAGCAAAAGCTTCCTCAACGGAACGTTTGACTCGCTCGTTTGCACGGTCGATGCTGTGATCCGCATCAACATCGTATTTATCCGCCAGATAACCCGCAAGGTATGCCGTTTGAAAATCCACCGCTTCCGAAAAATCGAAAGGCTCGATGGACTCCATAAGGTCATCCGCCATTTTTTCGGAACCGTCAACCGGAACATTCTCGAACCCGATGCTGCCGCTGCGCTGAACCATGTAGTGACTCGTTGGGGTATATCTGTTCTCGCTGTCTTCGTACGACGGATGAACAATCTCTGCGTGATAGCGCACGTTTGCATCCGCTTCCGCATCGAACAGCCAGAAGGGCACATAAATTCCCTTTATTTCATCGATGCGATTTTGATCGCGGAACAGCTTCGGCAAAAGGCGTTTGCCTTCAATATGCCGCATATAAGCTGCCTTTGCCGCCTTTTTGTCCAGCTTGAACGGAATCACATAATCCGGTTTGAGCATTCCGGAAAGTCTGCCCTTCATAATGACCGGATTATCGCAGAACGGGCATTTTGTTGCCGCCGTTGTCTCATCCGCAACTATTTCGCCGCCGCAGGAATTGCAGCTGTAATTGCAAAGGCCGTCCGCCTCGCCCTGCTGCCATTCACTTCCCGCATCGGTCTGCCATTCCATGTTGTCGGCCGAGTCGCCTTCCAGCTCCTCTTCATAGCCTTTTAATGTTTCAATTTCAAATTCCGTATCGCAATACGGGCATTTCAGTTTTTGCGCAGTGCTGTCGAAGGCGATTGCGCCTCCGCAGCACGGGCATTTATATTCCTGTAAATTCTGCATAAATCTCTCCCTGCAAAACCGTTGTGGAAAAATTTTTTCCGTTAAATCAGTTCCTTATTATTAAAACGATGCGAGCTTTCCGAATTCGGAAAGCTTTTCAAATCGCAGAAACATTTGCTTTCAGTTCGTCATGCGGTCGCATTTCACGGCCGGCAGCAAAGAATGCTGTCCGCATTCTCCGCCGCCGCACTGAAAGTTCAGTGTAAGGAGTTTCTTATTTTACTTAACGTCTTTATCGTCGAACACGTCTCCGCATTCGGGGCAGAATTTCGGCGGGTGCGCAGGATCTGCGGGTTCCCAGCCGCATTTGTCGCAGCGGTACAGAGGTGCGCCCGCAGGCTTTTTTGCACCGCAGTTTGAACAGAATTTACCTTTGTTGACCTTTCCGCAGGTGCAGGTCCAACCGTCCTGTGCAGGTTCGGGTTTCTTTGCGCCGCATTCGGGGCAGAATTTGCCCGTTGCCGTTGCACCGCAGCTGCATTTCCAACCGTTCTGTGCGGGCTGCTGCATCTGCTGAGGCTGCTGCATCTGCTGAGGCTGCTGCATCTGCTGCCCCATGTTGTAAAGGTTCTGTGCCGCACCGAAACCGCCTTGGCCGCCCATGCCGACCATGCCCATGCCCATGAAGCCCGTCATTGCGCCGGCAGAGTTGCCCGCGGCGGTCTGCATTGCATCGGCGGTTGCGTTCGTCATCCTTCCCGCCATTGCAAAGGGGTTGGAGCCGATGTTCACCGCGTCCTCGATTTCGTTGATCTTCTTCATGTCCGCATCGGTCAGCGTGATGGGATTGAGCGCGATTTTCGCAACGGAAATGCCGCGGTTTTCGATCCATTCCTGTTTCAATGCGTCGTTCATTGCCGCCTTAAGCTCGTTTGCCTTTGCGGGAATCTGTGCCGGGCGCAGCTCCTGTTCGGCAAGCGCACCGAGCGCGGGCTGAAGCGCATCGACAAATTCGACCTTGAGCTGAGCGTCTATCTCATCGCGCGTGAACTCCGTTGCAACGTTGCCGCAAAGCCTTGAGTAGAAGACCAACGGATCGGAAATAACATAGGTATAAACGCCGTTGCAGCGAACCTGAACCGTTCTGCTCATGCCGATCCGCTTATTCACAACCTCAAACATGATGGGGTTGGCAGTGCCGAATTTGTTGTTCAGGATCTCCTTGGTGTTGAAGTAATAGACTCTCTGATCCTTTCCCGTATCGCCGCCGTAGGTAAAGCGTTTCCAAAGTGTTCTGAAGCTTTCCTTCAGGCTTTCTCCGAATTTTCCGCTGAATATACTGGGTTCGGAGGATGTATCGAAGGTGTATTCGCCCGGTTCGGCGCAAACTTCCACGATTTTGCCTTGGTCAACGATTATCATGCACTGTCCGTCGGCAACGGCAATGCCCGATCCGTTTGAAATGATGTTGTCGTTGCCTTTTGTGTTGGAAGAGCGTCCGGTTATCTGTTTCTGTCCCCTTCTCATAAGGACATCATTGGGAAGCGCATCACAATAGAAAAACTCTTTCCACTGGTCTGCCAGAGTTCCTCCCAACGCTCCGATTCCTGCCTTAATAAGTCCCATGGTTCTTGCTCCTTTCGATCGTTCGTCAAATCATTTATACTTTTCGGCTGCGCATTTTTTGTTTCAAATCCGGCACTCCGGTTTTGCCCTTCAGTTTGCCTTATAAAACTGTTTCGGGCATTTAAACGCGCAATCGCATTTTATTATAACATTTTTTTCGGCTGATTTCCTGTCCCGTGCGGCCGCCGCATACTCTGTTTCAAATTTCTGTGCACGGCTTTACAGCGTATCAATAAAAGCTGCAAGATATGCGGATGAAACCGAACCGTAAAGGAACCCGTCAATCAGTCCGTCTTTTTTTGCACGGCGCACCCTGTCCGCAGCGTTCTTTTCGTTGTTTTCGTCCACGGTGAGCACAATTTTGCACCTTCGGCAGATTTTTTTCAGCTCGCTTCGGGTTTTCATGCGGTCCTCAAACGTCCACGGCGTACAGCTTGTGACCTCTGCAATCAGCACGTCCGCACGCACATCTCCGCACAACTCGGCCGTTTTTTGCGGCAGCTCGCTTTCAAAAACCTCGAAATCGGAGTCAAAATTTCGCAATGCCGCTGCAATTGCATCCGTAAATAATGCATTCTGCATATCAACAACTATTCGCCGCATTCGCTCGCCTCCGTTTTTCTTTCGATTTTCGCCCGAGTTTTGTCCTCGCATCTGATAATGTTTTCGCTGCCGTCCGCCGCATATTGCCCGCCGTTCGGCTTAGTCCCGCCGCAAACCCACTCCGTGGGTTGGTGTGATTATACATTATTTGCCGCCGCTTCGCACTGTCCGAAAGTGCAATTTGCAAAAACATACGGAATACTATCGAATTCACCGTATACGCAGCTTTTCGGCATTCCAGACCGACAAAAAGCCGCATTCGCGGAAATGCAGCCTCTCGATGTTTTTTCGGTTGTTCCGATCGTTTATTGCAAGTCGCTCGAATCCTCCGGAATCCTCGGGATGATAAATTTTTTGTTCGTAACGGCAATTGCAAGGCGGGTTTTGTTCGCATAACCCGTTTTTGATAAGATGTTGGAAACATGGTATTTGACCGTGCGTTCCGAAATATTCAGCTGCTCCGCAACCTCCCCGTATTCAAGCCCGTCGCACACAAGCCTAAGCACATTTATTTCGCGCGCGGTCAGTTCCGTGCTTTCCGCAAGGCCAAGCCGAACCGTCGGCGTTGCATCCGGAAAAATTTTTTCCCCTGCCATGGTTCTGTCAATAATATCAATGAGCTTTTCACGACTTATATCCTTGTACCAGAAACTGTCCGCACCTGCCGCTTTTGCCCTGTCCAAAAATCCGACTTCGGCCATTGATGTTACAATAATGATTTTGATATTCGGAAACTTTGCTTTAATCTCTGCCGCAGCCTCTATGCCGTCCCGATTGCCCGCCGTGCAGACATCCATCAATATCAAGTCAACAGGAATGCGGCAGCAGCGCGCAAGCGCAAGTCCGGCGTCGCTGATGCTGCCCGCAGATTCATATCGTCCGCTTTCCGCGATCATGCGCTCCATATTCTCCCGCGGCATTCTTTGATCCTCGACTATCAGTATTTTTTTCATTTTTCGAGCCCCTGTTTTCACCGTTTTTATCTTTTTTCTGTCATTCCTTCTCAATTTCCCCGTTCTTCGACGGCAGTTCAATCGACAGCACATACTGCGGCAGCGATTCGATTTTCATTTTTCCTCCGCAATCCGCAACATAACGCAAAAGGTTCAACAGCCCGCCTTTCGGCACAACAACGCCTTCCGGGGGCTTTCCGTTGTTCGTTATGTATAACAATATGCTTTTGTTCTTCCGCACAATTTCCGCATGTATAAGCGTTGCATCCGCATGGCGAACACCGTTTGTGAGGCATTCACGTATTGCAATAAGGAAAACTTTCCGCAAATCCGTATCTTCCGGCAGTTCACCGGAAAGCTCAATGCGCATGCCTATCGCCTCTGCATCCTGCATGAGCTCCGCGAGTTCTCCTTTTTCGGAAACGGATTCATTATCGGATTTTATCATGCGCACGGCATTGCGGAACGCTTGCAGTGCTTTTGCGCCCTCCTCCGCTGTCCGCGTTCCCAAAAGAGTCTGCCGAATCGCAATCAAGCCCGCGCCTATTCTGTCGTGCAGGCGGGTTTTTGCCGCAAGTATCTCGCTCTCCCTTGTCAATTCAAGCACATGCTCCGAAAGTTTTTTCAATTCGCGCGAAATAAGCTTCAACTGCTCCGTTTGCCGCCGAAGCTCAAGATTCTTCTCATACAAACCCGTAACGTTTGAAAACATTGCCTCAATATAGCGTCTTCCGTCGCTTGCGGCAATTTCCTTTCGTGAATACTTCCACACACTCCCGTCGGGAAACAGATAAGTCTGTCTTTCCCCGGAAAGGCGTATCACCCCGATTTGTCTGCTGTTCGTATTCCCTTCCGGGCAGTCCTCCAAAGCTGTGCAAATCTCCGCATACATCTGAAGATCTCTGCCCGCAAGCATGCGAAAAAGCCTGTACATTTGCAGATTGCAAAGCTTTACCGTCCCTTCCTCCGTAAACCAGCAAATTGCGGACGGCAGCGAATCTATCGCCTGCTTCACGGAATTCCTTCCGATAGTTTTTCCCGTTTGTTTGCGGAGCAGCAGTATCTCAAGCATTCCCGTAACCGCAGCGGTGCAAATGATTATCCACAGCAATCCTGTCAGCAAATCAATCGAACCATGCGTATCACCCTGCCTGTCGATTTTCGAAAAAACCACGTTCAGCAACACGAACAGAAGCAAAAAGGCGGTCGCGTTCAACGCCTGCAGCCATTTTTCCCTTCGCATTTGAAAGACGAGAACGGCGGCAGCAAGTGAAATAAGCACCGCTCCGAACAATGCGGCAGGCAGCAGCGAACGCCCGGCTGTCGAAATCGAACAGAAGATCTTCATTCTTTTGCTCCCTCCTTTCCCACTGCAAATGTGAACCGCCAAACGTCTTCTTCCGTTTTTCCACCGCTGTAAACTTTGGTATTCCCGCTCAGGTCGGCAGAGGTTTCAACCTCGATGCAGAATACTACCCTCTCTTCAACAGTGTGTGCTTTCAGCCAAACCGAACGCAGGTCATCCATTGCAGCTTCGATTATTTCTTCAAAAAAATCATAGGTGCTAATTGCGTCTTCCGTTCGTATCCGCACACGCACGGGTACGGACAGTGCGCATTCTGCACCGAAAAGTTCAATATTCGCAAACGATTCGTTAAGGCAAAGCCCGAGTTCGGCAGTATCGGTCACGTTGCTTTTCTCTCCGATGAACATCAGGTTGCCGCGTCTTTTTATATATGCACCGACGACCGCTGCCTTTGCAAGCAGCTTACGCCGTTCCTTCGGTTCCGCGGAATCTTCGTATTGCCCGAAAATATCATCCAGCAAATCTATGCCGCGCGCCGTTTGTTCCTGAAGCAGGTCGTACAGTCTGTTTTTTTCGCGCAGTGCATTGATTCTTAATTTTGTGTTATAATTTTCACGTTCAAGATTGTTACTCTCCGCAATCTCGGCACGGTTCGACTCAAGTTCTTCCAACAACTCATTAATTGCGGATATATCTTCCATCCAAAGCACATGTCCGCCCGGAATCCTGCTGCTCCGCAGCAAAAAGCCGTCTCCGGTGTCAACATCGCCCACCTCTGCAAGCCGCATCAGTTCGGCAGACAGCTCGGGCGCATTTGCGGAAGCATAGCAAACATTGTATTTTTCATCCGCAATCTGAACACGCATGGTCGCTGCCGAAAACAGCGCACCGTAACCTGTATTTGTCGGGATCAACCCGCAGGCGATACATGTTTCAAGCAATGTCGCCACAAAAAGGCATTGTACCGCCGTCAGATCGCCTCCGACGACCTGCATCCAGCGTGTACCGTTTGCATACACTGCCGCATACGCAACCGAACATGTCAGTATTATTGCAGGCAGGTATTTTCTTTTCGACGAAAACCTGCTTTTTGCAAGCAGCAGCACCAGTGCCGCAACCGCGAAGATAATTTCCCAGCCGGCAACAAACAGAAACCCGATCGAATACACTCCGTTTGCATCCGAACGCGGCTGCCCTTCGGGAAAACGAAAAATCCACTCGTGAAAATCGTTTGTGAGCACAAACAGCAGCAGGCACACCGTGGGAATGCAGAGCAGCAATGCCCTTCGGGGAAGCCTGTACTTCTCTGTTTTTCCGAGCGATAATGCAACAAAGAAGGACAGGAGCGGAATGAACAGCATCGGAAAATAGTAAAGATACCACAGATGTCTCTTTGCATCAATGTCCGTGAAAAAAAAATATTTCATTGTGCGCACAATGAACCAAAATATCATCATTCCGACAATAGCCGTCAGGTACCGTTGAACCTGTGCCTGCATCACACGCTTTTTGATTGAAATTCCCCAAACAAAATAAAGCCCGATATAAAGCACGGAGCGTATCAAGCCCATTGTATCCGCAGCAATACCCGCCTTTGAGATTACCCGCGCCGCTATTGCACAGGCAACAACGACAGCAGTTATAAGATAACTCCTCTCTTCAGCATTAATATTAAGCCCGCGTTTCAATTCTCTTTCCCCGTTTCTTTTCACTTTTATGAAAAGCTCGATTCCTTGTCGTCCCGATAGCAGCGTTTCGCCTTCGTTCCGTCCGGCGCAGTATATTCAAAAGCACCGTTTTTGCAGCCTTTTTCCCAGTATCCTTCAAGCGTTCCGCCTTCAGCAAAGGTGTAAACGCCCCTGCCTTCGGGATAATGCAGGCCGTACCAGTCGCAGAGCAGTGTGTCCCCGTTTGGATAACGGCACAGCCAGCTGCCCTGCCGGCGGCAATTCTTTTTCGCTTCGAAAACGCGTTCAAGCCTCCGTCCGTCCGGAAACAGCACAACGGCATCGCAGTTCGAATCAAGGTTCCCGAACGCAAATGTCCCCTCCTCGCGTATGCCGCGATAATCAACGAGAACACCCTTTCCCCAATATCTGTCGTTCTGCCACTCGCCGCTGTAAACCATTTCGCCGTTTGCGCGATACAGCGTTCCGACCCCGCAGCGAACGCCGTGCCGCCATTCGCCTTCGTAACGTCCTCCGTTCTGAAAGTATTTTGTTCCGCGGCCGTGCGGCAGATTGTCTTCATCCTTTTCGCCGATATATGTCTCTACAATTTGCGTAAGGCGATCGAATTCGCGTTCAAGCACATCCCGCCTTTCCGCATTCATTTGCCAATAACGCGCCTGAGCACTCGGGCTGTCCGTTGAAAGTTCCCACGCCATGCTGTCGCAGTAGCCGCTGTTGTTAATCTCCCAAAGCACATCACGCACTTTTTTAAGCTTTTCACTGTCCGTAATGCAGTCACCGAACAAGTCCGCAAGCCTTTCCTCGTCCGTAATATCCGTTTTGACCGCATTTTTGACCGCATTGCGATTCATCTCTTTTTCAGTTATGTCCATTGCGCACCCCGTCATTTCAAAATACATTGAATAATCAACGTGTCATATTCGCACACATCGCCGTTCTGTTTCTGTTTTTCAATCACAATCCGTTCGGAAGGTGACACATTATATTCCGTTTTATCAATTCTGAGACGTGCCGAATTCTCGCCGACGGCAAGAATTTCAAACACATCGGAACCCTTTCCGAAGCCGCCGCAGCCGAGGGTCGAGAAAGAAAATACGCCCTCCTCCGCTTCGATTTCCTTCTTCTGCACGTAGTCATCCGAAGCATCGGCCGCCCCAAGATTGCCGATGCGAAAAAGTTTCAGATACGGTTCCTTTCTTTTTTCAAAAAGCTGTGCGTTCGCTTTTATGTATTCAACATCAAGCACGCAGCCGACGGACATATCATCCGCACTTCCCCGCGCCGAAAGGTTCGGAAGATACTGTTCAAGCTCCCGCGCGGCAAAGCTTGCGGATTTTGTCGCAAAGCTTGTGAGCACGACTCGATAAAAATTGTGCAGATGCCTTTCGTTTTTAAAGCTGTCGTCAATGCCGTCGCTCCCCGCGAACACTGCCGCCGGCATCTCCCTGCCGAAATAATAACGAAATTCGCTGCCGGCATTGAAGTCGCAAATCGAAGTTGTGATATTCAAAAAGCATTTGTCATCCCACGGTATGGGTTCACACTCCTCGCCGTCCCTGCCGAAAACAACGCATTTGCCGTCCCCGATCTGCACTCCGAACCAGAAATCTTCCGCAGCAACAACACCTATAAGCGTTGCGCCGTAAGCGGACTGAATCTTTTCTCCCTTTTCGTAATATGCTCTTGCCTTGTCCGAAACAGCCGCAAGTTCCTCTCGGCGGAAAGGTTCGGCGGCGGCATCCTCCTCCGCAAGCGCATTCCAGTGCGCAATAACGCTGCGAATGAACCAGAGCATCTGCTCCTCTGTTTGTTTTTCTGTTTTGCAGGCATTGAGCGCATCCGCAAAATTTTTCGCTCTGTTTTGCAGAAAAGGCTGATTTTGGGCTAAGGCTTCATCGTTTTCCGCCGCATACGCATTTTCGCCGCTTTCCGCTTCACTCCCGCAGTATACGTCCTGTTCGGCGTTCTGATTTTTTGCTTCACCACTCTCCGCACCGTAAAATGCTTCTCTCACACATGCGCAGAACGCTTCCGCCGCAAACCTGCTGCCCCTGTCCGATCTGAAATAATCCGCTCCGCCGTGCCCGTCGGAAACGACCGCGAGCTTGTATTTTTCCGTTTCGACGCTCGCGGAAAAATCTTGGCACACCGTCCCCTTTTTAATATGGGAAGCACCGATGCTTGTGAAATGAAAGCTTTGATACATCTGCCTTTACCATGCCCAGCTTTCCTGATCCGTGGACGAGACGGAGGTGTTTTCCATTTCCACCGCACCCGTTGTATCATTTTCAACGGCGGATTTGACCTTGTCGAGAACCTCGCTCTGTTTGCTGACCGCCCTGTCAACCCCGCCCTTGCCGACACCGCTGGACTGCGAACCTATCTGCGAAGCGGTTACGGAAACGAAACGAATCATTTTCACGAGTGCCTCAGGTGTGTGAACCGCAACAACGGCTTCCTTGCTGCCCGTAAACTCCGCAAGCACGTCGCGGTTTGCGTCCTCGCCGATTGCAACGGCAACCTTGATAGCCTTTTTGAACCAATTGTTTTCCTTGAGCCTTCCGAGCTCTTTTTTGTATTCGTCAGTCGGTTCGCCGTCCGAAAGCAGGAAAATTGCAGGCGCAAACGAGCCCGCAACATCGCGCATAAAAGCATTGCGGGACAGCTTTTCGTTCAGCATTTTGCACATTTCGCCGAAATCGGTAAGCCCGTCCGCATCGAGGTAGTTCCAGCAAAAGCTTTCCGCATCGATGGGTGCGGGGGTTATCCAGTGCGCACCGCTTGAAAAATCCAGCACGGCAATTTTAATTGCGGCATCGGCATTTTCTCCCGATATTTTGCGGATTTCGGGAATGACTTCCTCAATTGCGGAGTTCAAAGTTCCGATTTTGCTTCCGCCCATGCTGCCCGATGTGTCAACAACAAAGAACAGCGTCATCGTTCTGCGTGCAACTTCAACTGCATTTTCGTAAATGTTATTCATGTTTATTTCCTCCGATTAAGCTTATGTAATATTTACGTTTCAACCGTATTATTCCCGTTTTGTTCAGCCGCCGGCACTCAGCCTTCAACAACCGCCGTTCCGTTCGGGAAGTGGATCGTTTTTATCGCCGCAATGGGAGCTATCTGCCCCTTTTCAATCGTTTTGAATGCGCCGTCCGCCGTTTCAACATTCCAAGCAATATCGCCGAGGTTGCGCAGACCCCACATTGCGGGATTGTTCGGGTTCCGTGCGACCTCACCCACGACCTCTGAAAAGTCGTCGCTGCTCTTATCAATATGACAGCGGTAAATCTTCATTCCGGGGAAGAGCGCAACGCCGTATTTGCGGTTATGGCAGTTCAAAACACGGGGTTTCGGTATGCGCTGGCCGCAGTTAATGCAGTTTGCGTCACCGGCAACATTGATGAAAGTCTGCCCGCCGCAGGGGCAGGTGATGACGGTTCCGCGCAGCCTTGTGAACGCAAGCTGCCAGTCGTTGTCCGTCATGCGCGGAGTTTTGCCCGCCATTGCCTCCTTTGTGAACGATTCAACGAATTTGCGGCGGATGAATTCCGGATACATTGTCCAGAAGCGTATTGCATTTGAATGCACTCCGCGCACGGGGCGGTTGCAGTCATCCGTCGGATCGTAAATAAAAATCGGTTCCTGTCCGTAAAACTTAAGTTCAAGCTCCTCCGTGAGGCAGGGTGCGGAAACGACCCTTTTGCCCTCCAGCGGATGGTCGAGAAAAAGCAGGCGGAAAAGCACCACCGCAAGTGAGAATCTGTCCGTCATTACGTTTGGGCGGGTCATGTTGCGAACGACCTCCAGAGCCATATAACGCGCTTTGCCTGCAATGCCGAGGCTTTCACCGTAGGGTGCAACGTTATCGTTATCGCAGATAAGCACATCCCCGTCGGACGGGTCAATGAAGAAATTGCCGTCGTTCAAATCCTGATACGAAAAGCCGTTTCGGTGCAGTTCGCGGAAGCCGTTTGTAATGTTCAACGCTGCATTTACCGCTGCGGACAGCGATTCAAAATGCACCTTTGCAAGCAGAAATTCCGAAAACTCGCGGTAATTGCCCGGTCTTAAATCCATTATATAGCCAAAGCTGTCTTCAAAAGGCTTTGTTATGTACAGCGGCCAAAGGAACGCTTTCGTCGGCGCACCCTTTGCGATATTGCTTTCAAGATTCTGATAAAACTTCTTCGGGTTTTGAATTGCGCCGTCGTGATACCATTTGAGTGCATATTCCTTCCCTCCGAGTTTGACGCGGTAAACCGTACCCTGCCCGCCTTCACCGAGCTTGCCGATAATTTCGGCGTTTGAACCGTTCGCAAGCGGTATCCTTTGCCCTTTTTTATATTCTGCCATCAGTATTTCTCCTTATTTTTTCATTTATCTGCAGCGGCTCTGCCCGTCCGCCGGGAACCTGGTTTATGCCGTCTGTTTCCCTTTTTTGAAAAACTCAAGCACGGGATTTATAAAGTTCATCAGCACTTCGTATGAACCGAGGATGAGGAACAAAAACGCTCCCCCATTCAGCACCGTCAGCACAAGGTTAAGCCAACCGAGTATCGGTGACATATCGTTAAACGCTATGAATGTTGTAATAAGTGAACCCACCGCAAGGAATGCGAAAATGCACTTTGCGATGATATCGTATTTTTCCTTGCCGATAACAACAACAAGTATCAAATTCACGATCGTGAAAATCAAAATCGAAACCGTCAGCGTATGCTTTGCTTCCGGCCCCGTATCATCAAGCACAAACGCCAAAAAAGCAACAAATGCGCTCAGCACAAGTCCGCCGCCGATGCCGATGACCCATTGCCAAACTTTCCAGTTTGACAGCCAGTGCCAGTCCCCCGGCCACGTCAGCACGAGCAGTGCGCTCACCGCCGCAAAAATCACGTTCGGAAGAGTGTAGCCCTCTTCGCTTTCCGTGCGCGTCAGAACAATGTTTGCAATGCTTCCCGCCGCAAGAAAACCGAAAAGAATCCTTGAAATCAGCGCATAGCTTTCTCCGAATACGGCACGAAGAACAATGTTGCCCGCAACCAGCACGGGGATCGCAAAAGTTATTGTTTGACATTTTTCGTTGTATGTCCAATTCTCAACCGCGAACGAAAGCCCGACGGTGCCCGTCGTCAATGCAATGCCGCAGCCCGCCGCGATCAGCCACTGTTTCGGAACCGGGGCAAGCAGCAAAAGCCCCGCAATGAACCCGCCGACAATTCCCGCCGCTGCAAGTGCAATTGCGATAATGCCGATGATTTTCCCGATGTTTGCGCCTTCGGAACGCATACGGGAGGTTTCTGCTTTTCGGCTGCCGCTGCGCAAAGCACCGATAATGCTGATTCCGTCGTCGCCTCCATCGTCAGTTGAAACGTCCTCCGCCGAAACGCCGAAAGCATTCGCAAGCATTTGAATGGTTTGCTTTGCGAATTCTCCCGCCATATCCGTCTGCTCCATAAGCCGTGAAACGGATTCGTTGATATGCAGTTCCCCGCCCGTACCGCTCTCGGCGGCCTTAAGCAAAATCTCCGCCGCACCGCTGTCCAGTGCCTGTTTGATGCGCCGTCTGTCCTTAGTGTTCGCGTCACCGGGCGCAAGGTCGGTCAACAATGCAAATGCACGCCGTCTGTCGCGAAACGTGTCAATGCCGTACCGTGAAACAATGATCTCAAGCGCGGCCGCCGCCGTTGTCTCTTTTTTTGCCATGATTCAGCTTCTTTCTTCCGTATAGCTAATGTTTCGAACATCGTAATCATCCCTGCCGAAAAGCAGCAGGCAATATCCGTCGATGCTGTCGCGGAAACCCATTTCCGATGCAAGCGGATCAAACTGCATGAACACACGCGGCGGTTCCTCCGCATACGGCCAATCCGTGGGCAGACCCAAAAGGCGAATGCCTTCCGCCGTCTCCTCCGCAGGGCTGAATTCCATCAGCCAGTCATCCGTCAGGTGTTCCGCACCCGCAACTTCCGCATTAAAATCATCCATTGCAATTGCAGGCTCCTCCACGCAATGCAGCACACGCGCCCTGTACGGATATTCCGCCGTGTCAAGAAAAACGTAAAGATACCCGCTGTGCGGAATACGCTCGTCGTTCTCTGCGATAAGTCCCGCTTCCGCAATGTCGCGGCAACGTATCTGGCAGAAGAAAATTTCCGTATCCTTGAAAGCCTCCGCCATACCGGAAGGCAGCGTCGGTGTGCCGAAAAATTTACTCGCACCGAGGTCGTGTTCGCCCTCCGCTTTTTTAACTTTGATTCCGATAGCTTTTGTCACAGTATTAACCCTTCCTTACAGATAAGTTAAATAATAATCAAATCAATAAATCTACAAGCCCGTAAAAGTCTGTCGGGCGCGGCTTTCAGCTTTCCGTGCTTACCCTGCCGAGAGCTTCCGCTCTTTTTTGCCAGTACAGCGCAAGTTCTTCGTTTTCGACAGACTCAAGGTTGACAAGCCCGAGGCCTTCCGGCGCAACGTACAGTTCGCCGTCCTCCCCCTCTACAAGGAATTCCGGTTTCAGCACGCCCATTTCAAGCATCCATTGCACATCGAAAGGCGATTCATCGTAAACATCGTTTCCGTACACCGCCGCCAACAGCTCCGCCGCGGAAGCATCGCCGCCCTCCGCCGCAAGTTCGAGCTGTTCCAACGCTTCTTCAACGCGATTTTCGGAATACACCCTCGCACCGCCGCAGCCGAAAATGTAAAGTTTGCCCAAAAGCGTCCGTGCGGCATTTTCGCCCGCTTCGACAGCTTTTTTATAATACATTTCCGCCTTTTTGAAGCACTCCTCGACAGTCGGCACTTCGGTTGAGCAGCGAAAGGCCGACGGTTGTTCGGAAAAGAACCAGCCGAGCAGCAGCCACGCATAGCCGCAGCCCGCTTCCGCCGCACTTTCAAGCTCTCGTGTGTACCTTTCGCAGTGATTCTTCGGTTCAAACCGCGTATCAAAATAAAGAATATCCCGCAGAATATCCCGCGTGACAGAAAAAGCGATTTCCTCCGCCTCCGTCCGCGGCTGTTCGCACCCCATGTCCGGCGGCACGAAATCACGAAATTTTTGTTTGTAATAGACCCTCACTTCGCATTCCTCCGTAATTTATCTTGTTTTCGTTATGCTCTGCATCAGAAAAAACGCACGATCTTCAGCGTGTACTGATGCCCGCCGTCAAACGAACGCGGCCGATACAGAACTTTTTCGCCCTTTTTCAGATCCCATTCCCTGATAAGCGTTCCGTCGGCTCTGTGGTATGCAACATGCGCCGAATCCTCCCGAACGTCGGACAGCATCCAAAAACATCCGTGCTGCCCCTCAATGCGCCCTGCACAGAGCGGTTTGAGCATTTTTCCCACGCGCCGCGTTTTTTTGCCCACAGCCCAAAACTCATCGATAATCCTAAGTTTCATTCCGTTCTCTCCTTGCTGTTTAAAAGAATGTTCAAAAGCGAATGCCGTTTTTCGCCGACCTGTTCATTCCGCATTTGCGGCTTGTTCCGAATCTTCAAAAAGCTCAACGCGAAAAACCTCTCCGCAGTCGCCGCAAATCCACATTTCCGGCGAAATATCGAGCATTATGCCGCCGCCGTGCTCCGTAATCATTCCCGCGCCGTCCATGCAGTCAATGTTTTCGCTTCCGCATTTCGGGCAGCATCGTTTATTTGACATCTTCACTTTTGTCTCCGTCTCCGTTTTTCTTCGCGCAAGGGAATCAATGCTCCGCACGTTTGCACCGTTTTTGCGCATCACAAAACATTTTCAGTCTCTGCCGACTCCCGCCGTGAAAAGATACCTTGCCGCCCGTTCTTCATTCGGCTCAACAAGAATCCTCCTGTTTCCGTCGGCATCTTCGGTTTCAATGCCGTTTTTATATATGTCCGCAAGCCTGAGCATCGCCTGAACAACACCCTTGTCCGCCGCTGCCGTATAGAACATCAGCGCCGCCGCAATGTCTTTTTCACAGCCCAAACCGTTTTCGTTGAAAAAACCCATCATGTATAATGCCGTCGGATCATTTTCATCCGCCGCACGGGAAGCCCAAAGGAACGCCTTTTCATCATTCCGTTCAACGGGCCGGCCCTCGTGATATGCGGATGAAACCGCCGTCGCCGCCGAAATCAGTCCGAGTTCCGCCGCCCTGAGATACCCCGCAAACTGTGCCCTATGCCGCAGCTGCAATTCTTTTGAGCCGTTTTCAGGCACCCGCTCAATCATCCAAAACGGTTCGTCATCCTCTTCAAGCGCAAGGTCGCCCAATGCCTTGCAGGCTTCCGCGCAGCCCTGTTCGGCGGCCTTTTTATAGCATTCCGCCGCCGTTGCCCTGTCAAACAACTCGCCGTTTCGGTTTGCGTATATGTTTCCGTACATCATCAAGGCATCAATCTGCCCCGCCTGAAAAGCGCGTTCCATATATTCAACCGCGCGATCCTCTTCACCGTTTTCCAACAGCTCATTTGCCATGAGCCACAACGCATCAACATTGCCCGCATCAACGTCTTCCTGCAAAATATCGATATAGGCTCTTGTGTCAAACCCTTCCTCAAGACGAATTTTTGCGCGCTCATAACCTCTTTCGGCCGCTGCTTCGCACACCCTTTCGGCTTCCGCACCGCTTACAATGCCCGCGCCGTCGTCGTGCAGTTCCCAAATCAACCGACATGCATAGTCGCTGCCTGCTTCAGCCGCACGGCGCAGATATTCCAACCCTTCATCCGCACTCGCACCGCAGCCGAGGCCGTAAACCGTCATATGCCCAAGCTCCGCCATAGCTTCCGAATGCCCGAGCTCCGCTGCGGCAAAAAGCGGATACCACGCCGCGCTCCAATTGAGATTTTTGATAAGTTCAAGCCCTTTTTCATAAAGCCTTTGCCCTTCGGATTCCGCTTTTTTGCGGCAGTAATATTCCCGTTCAAGCACGGATCCGCTCAACGAAACGCCGTTATAACAGCGTTCCGCCTCTTTCCATCTGCCGTTAAGTTCATGCAATATGCCCTGCCGAACAAGAACGTCCTCCGCATGTTCGTAATAAACACCCGTTCGGACTTCATTAAAATACCCGAGTTGAATCCTTGCAAGATTTTCTGTAGTGAAATACGGGTTTGCAAACGAAGCATCGAATTCGCTGCCGAGCGGAAATTCCCCGTCCAGCTCCGCTTCCCGCTGCTCTTCCTCGGCAAGCACCTGTTCCATATAGGCCTCGTCCTTGCAGTAAAGCGGTTCCGCGCCTGCCTCCGCGCGTGTTTTTATCACATCGAGAGCGTTCTTTGCCCGCGCAATCAGCTTCGCGGCTTTCTCCTCTGCGGAGGGATGTTCCTCCGCAACGGCACTGTATGCTTTAATCCATTCCGCACAGCGTTCCTCCGCCGCCGCAATATCTCCTCCGTTGAGCTTCAAAACAGTTTCAGCTTTCATTTTCGCCCTCCGTTCTGCTTTTTAAATCCGCTCCGCCTCCGAGCCTGTTCCCTCTCCCGCGTTCCGGAAGGCACCCGGTATGCGGCGGACGAATATCAAACCCGTATGCGCCGTTTTCGTCTGCATTGTCTCCGTCCCCAAAGCAATCGGGTTCGGTATTCGGAACGCTCCTTCCGCACCTGCTGCAAACAAGTCGCGCTTTCCGTCCGATGTTGAACGGATCACCGTCCTCTCCGCCGACGGTTTCGACGGTTCCTCCGCAATAGGGACATTTTATATGAAGTTTCGTTGCGATTCCGCTGCGCATATCCCGCCTCCTATGCTTCCGCCTGAACGGCGGCATCGTCATCGAAATAATAATCCCTCAGCCACTCTTCGGCGCGTTTATCCCCCGCTGCGGCGGCATCTCTCATCAGCTCCGCCGCTGCCGCAAGGTTCGGTTCACCGCAGATTTTTCTGCCCGTTTGGAACAGTATGCCGACATCGTACAGTGCAGCGTGTTTGCCCATTCCCGCCGCTTTGAGAAGTTTTCGCAATTTTTTGTTTCTGCGTTTTCTTTTCTGTTTTTTGTTCGGATTCGTTTTCATTTTCGGGACCATGGTTTTCGCGTGCCGCGAAAGCTTCCTTTCTTTCAAATCTTTTCCCTGCCGTCCTCTGACAAGCATATTATGCCATATCCCGTGTCCGTGCAGGTCGCTCCGACGGCGACATTTATTTTTTTCGGAAGCCGAACCCGGTTCATGCAGCTTCATTTATTCTGTCGGATTTTTCTGCAAATTCCCCGCTGCATCGTCCCTGCAAACGCCGACAATATCGCCGATATCGCAGTCGAGCACTTCGCATATGCGAACAAGCACCTCCAGCGAAACATATTTATCCCGACGGAGGTTTGTCATTGTGTTCGGCGCAAGCTTCGTTGCCCGACGCAGATCCGCCTTGCTCATTTTTTTGTCCACAAGCAGTTTCCAAAGTTTGTTATAGCTTATGTTCACGGCAGCACCCCTTTGCTCTGTTGTTTTATGGTTTCTGCTTTCGTTTTGTTTTTGCCGACTTTTCGGCATTTGTTCATTTCCGGATTGGTTCTCTGCTTTTCAATCGAACAGAACTCCCGGATTCAACTGCATTTCGGACCGCCAAAGGATTCCGCGTTCGCTCAAAAGCCTCGCTTTTGCCTGCGCTGTTTCAAGCGGATGCGCATTTTCTCCGCATTCTTCCTCGAGCAGCCGCTCAACCTCATCGATAACCGCAAGATACTCTTCCGATAGTTCAACTCTGTCGCGCACAAGCATCGGATAGTTTTCAAAAACGTTTTTTTCGATTTGAATTTGTTTATCCAAAGGCAGAAGCCCCGCCGCAAGTTCCCGCAGGTCGGCGCATTCGTCCCTTCCGTAGCGATTGCGCGCCTTTAATGCGCAATAGTAATCCGATTCGATTCCTTCGCTGTTTTTGAACCGTGCCGCAAGTTCGGCATCAAGCTCAAGCACCTTTTTCCGCAAAGGCAGCGCACAAGCAGTCCGTCCCATGTTTTCATAGCTCTCGGCAAGATAACGCAGCACCGCGATGCTGTCCTCGACAGTGTCCCTGTCGTGTTCATGCTCCGATTCAAGCTGATTAAACACCGTCTGCCTTATTTCAGCAAGTGCCGCCGCATCCCTGTATGTCGGCGCGGCGAATTCATGTTCCTTCCGCGCTTCAATTTCTCCGTGCAGCGCAGCCAAACGCGCCGCGGATTTTTCACTGTATGCCATTTATCCGCCCTCTCCTTAGCAGCAGTTTTTTATAACTTTACGTATTTTTTCTTATCGAAGTTCCCGCCGTTTCGGCATTTTTGTTCGGTCGGTTATGTTCTGTCAACCTTATAGACAGCTCCGTCAAAATCCTTTTCATCCCTGCCGAACAGCACATACGCATACCCGTCAACGTTCTCAAGATAGGGAACTCCTTCAAAATCAAGCGGGTGCTTTGCAAATAGAGCTTCCTTTGCGAAATCCTGTACACTGAAATTCAGGGACTTTGC